>ENA-ORXT01000743-ORXT01000743.1-marine-metagenome-genome-assembly--contig:-NODE-743-length-49151-cov-10.576211_pt1 | contig 49151 bp, 43 predicted proteins | sample MGYA00237868_ERZ511482 | MGnify/ENA metagenome assembly ERZ511482
TCGGGTGTTTGACTAGTTCCATAAATAAAAAATACGAAATTTATGGGTGTTAGGCAAAGATCCCTTGCAACGGTCTCAAATTATCATAAATGCTAGTAATAGAAGTAATCTTTTTATAAAAATATTAGTATCTGTATAAATTTACTTGACATTATATGTTGATTAATATATCCAACAAAATTTGGAATTCTAGTTAGTCATACAACAAATACTTTGAACGAATCTTTTTAAAATTCTCCAATTCCTTTTTCCATGTAGCCCTAATTTCATTTTCAGACAATCCTTGTTCAATTTGTTTTTGAAGTGATTCTGATCCTGCTAATTTTTTAAAGAAGGAAGTAAAGAAGGTGGATTTTTCAGTAGAGTTAGTATAAGCAGAAATTAACCACTGTAAGTTTAATTGGTTCAACGTTTTTACAGATCGTAAATCTTTACCATAGCAAACGTTTTTTTCGTGTTTGGGATGTTTTGCACCTTCATTTGGTTGTGGAGTAAAAGTGAAATCTGTTTTTGGTAAAGTAGGTGCGCCATAAATTTGAAATTGTTTATTAGTACCACGCCCCACACTAATATTAGTCCCTTCAAACAAACACAAACTTGGGTATAAATTTATTGAAGTTGCATTAGGTAAATTTGGCGAAGGCTTAATGGGTAAATCATATGACTTGCTATGTGTGTAATTTTTCATAGTAATTACTTTGAGTTCACATTTTATTGCGTTTACTAGCCATTTTTCCCCATTAATCATCTGTGCATATTCGCCAATAGTCATTCCATGTACAATTGGAATAGGATGGACACCTATAAAGCTTTTAAAGGATTGTTCTAATAATGGCCCATCTATATAATGTCCATTTGGATTCGGACGGTCTAAAATTAGTACAGGAATTTTATTTTCAGCGCAAGCTTCCATTACATAATGTAGCGTAGAGATGTAAGTGTAAAAACGTGCACCTACATCTTGAATGTCAAAAATTATGATGTCTACATTTTTAAGAAGTTCCGCACTGGGTTTTTTATTTTTTCCATAAAGGGAAATGATAGGAAGTTGGGTTTTAAGATCAATACCATTTTTAATAACTTCACCAGCATCCGCCTTTCCTCTAAAACCGTGTTCAGGGGCAAACACTTTAGTGATTTTAATGTGATGAGAAATTAAAGTATCTACTAAATGCACCGCTTTTTTACGTCCATCAAAAACAATACTGGTAGGGTTGCCAACAATAGCCACTTTTTTGCCCTTTAATAATGGTAGATATGCCGAAAGTTGAGAGGCTCCTGTATTTATTTCTGTACTTTGAGAAACGTTTATTTTGGGTTTGTTAGGATTGATTGCTTTTCCACAAGCAACAATCGTAATAAGAAGTAATAAAAATGTATTTTTGACTTTACTAAATTGAATTTTTAACATTGAATTTCGCATATTTCATTTCCCAGACGCTAATAAAAGAGAAAACTTTTTCTAAATCAATTTCGGCACCAATTATTCGTATAGCAATTATTGCGATTGCTTTGGGAATAGTTATGATGTTGATTTCAATTGCTACGGGTCTTGGTTTACAACGTAAAATACGTGAAAAAATAGCACTTTTCAATGGTCATATCGAAATTTCGAATTATGACAACAATGCAAGTGAGGTTTCAATACGGCCAATTTCAATCGATCAAAAGTTTTATCCTGATTTTTTAGAAGTTCCCCAAGTAAGTCATGTTCAGGTAACCGCTTCTAAAGCAGGTATTATTAGAACTGAAGAAAATTTTGAAGGTATTTTAGTCAAAGGAGTAGGAGGTGACTATGACTGGTCTGCTTTTAATGAATATTTAGTAGCAGGCGAACTTCCCAACTTTGGTAAAAAGAAAATTAGTAGAGGAATTTTACTTTCAGAATATATTGCAAATCGATTGAATTTATCAGTAGGAGATAAAGTGGTCACTTATTTTTTGAAGGATGAAATGAAATCTAATTTGCGTGCTTTTACGTTGGAGGGGGTTTATAATTCCGGATTCGAACAGTTTGATAAATCCATTGTATTTGCTGATATCCGACATATCCAGAAAATTAACAAATGGAAAGCAGACGAAGTGGGTTCATTCGAATTATTTGTAAATGACTTTTCTGAAATTGATGCCATTAATGAATCCGTGTATGCGAACATTCCACCAACATTGGAAAGTATCTCAATACCACAAAAATTCTCAGGATTGTTCCAGTGGTTAAAAATGTTTGACTTTAATATTATAGGAATTATTGGGATAATGGTACTTGTAGCCATTATAAATATGATTACCGCTATTTTAGTATTAATTTTAGAACGCACCCAACTTATAGGAATTTTAAAGGCGCTTGGGAGCTCTAACAAAACTATTCGAAAAATATTTTTATACAATGCAGGGTATATTATTTTAAAAGGACTGTTTTGGGGGAACCTAATAGGTTTAGGTTTAATTGCATTGCAACACTTTTTTGGGTTAGTAACTCTTGATCCTGTGCATTATTATGTAAAATCCGCTCCAGTATTTATTACACTTCCTCAAATTTTGTTACTTAATTTAGGCACATTGGTGGTTTGTATTTTAGTTCTTTGGATTCCTTCGATGATTATTAGTAAAATAGCGCCTATTGAGGCAATCAAGTTTCAATAGATGCTCTGTAAGGGGGATTTAATATTGGCTTATAATTAATTTAATTATAGATGTATTTTCAATATCTGATTTTTATAATTAACAGGTTCAAATAATCAGATATTCTTCTTAACTGTAATTCATCTTTTTGATTATCACTTATGCTAATTAAAACGACAATAGTATAAAAACATACTATCCCTTTTTCTGCACCACCTGAAAAATCTTACTATCCTCACATTTCAATGTTTTGGAAGGGTATTTAAGTAACAATGCATAATCGTGAGTAGCCATTAGTATGGTATTTCCATTAGCATTTATATCTTTTAAAAGAGCCATTACTTCTAACGAAGTTTGAGGATCTAGATTACCAGTAGGTTCATCTGCTAAAATAAGCTCAGGATCATTTAGTAGCGCACGGGCTATAGCTATCCGTTGTTGTTCTCCTCCGGAAAGTTGATACGGAAGTTGCTCTCCTTTGCTTTGCATACCTACTTTAGTAAGCACTTCTGTAATACGTTGATTAATTTCTTCTTTTTCCTTCCAACCAGTTGCCTTCAATACAAAACGCAAGTTATTGTTAATATTTCGATCGTTTAATAATTTAAAATCCTGAAAAACAACTCCTAATTTTCGACGTAAAAAAGGAATGTCTTTTTCCTTTAATCCATTCAATTTAAAATCTACGATCTGACCTTCGCCTTGTTTTAAAGGTAAGTCTCCGTAAAGTGTTTTTAAGAAGCTACTTTTTCCTGATCCTGTTTTTCCAATAAGATATACAAATTCACCTTTAAGTATTTGTAAGGAAATATCGGAAAGTACTACATTTTCCCTTTGGAAGATGGTAGCGTTTTGTAAGGAAAGGACTAAGTCACTCATTAAAAATCAAATTAATTACTACGTGTAAAATTACGAAACATAAACGCAAAATGAAATCACGAATTGCATAAAGTAGAATTATCATTTTATCAGCGTTATTACATACAATTATACCAAATTCTTACCTTAAACTAGAGGTATCTGACTATATTTGATAATATAACCAAAGAAATTTATCTTTTTTATGCGAAACATTTGTTTTCAAATTTCCTTTTGGAGTGTGCTTGGTTTAAGCCTATTTGCACAACAATCGGTTATAAATATAGCAGACGATGCGTTTTATCAAAAAGCAATTCAGTTGTTTAACAATCAGGAATACACAGCGTCACAATCTTTTTTCAGAAAAGTTGATGCAGCTGAAAATTCGAGTCTACAGGCCAATACGGATTATTATTTAGCGCAAACAGCTATTCGTTTAAATCAGGACAATGCGGAACAATTGATGCTTGATTTTATCGCAAAGCATCCCACACATCCTAAACGAAACTCTGCTTACTTTGAAGTCGGGAACTATTATTTTAATGTTGGGAAATATGCAAAAACAAGAAAGTGGTACGATAGTGTAATTGTTAATGATTTGAGTAACCCAGAGCGTGAGACCTATTATTTTAATTTAGGATACTCCCTATACAAATCTAAGCGCTACGCTGATGCAGAAGAAAATTTAAAAAACCTTAAAGACAGTAAGAAATATGGTAGTCAGGCTAATTATTATTTAGGTTTTATTTCTTATAAAGCAGATGATTATGAGCAAGCAGATATTTATTTTCAGGAAATACAAGAAGACTCTAAGCTAAGTAAAAATTTATCCTATTACAAAGCGGATAAAAATTTTAAACAGGGAAAGTTTGAAGAAGCAATAACGTCTGCAAAAGAAGAGCTACAAGGTTCTAAGCTTTCCGAAAAATCAGAATTAAATAAAATTATAGGCGAAAGTTATTTCAATTTAAAACAATATAAAGAAGCAATTCCTCATTTAGAACAGTATAAAGGGAAAGGTGGGAAATGGAGCAACACGGATCATTACCTTTTGGGGTATGCCTATTACAAAGGAGGGAATTATAATAAAGCTATTTCTCGTTTTAATAAAATAATTGGCGGAAAAGATGCTGTAGCACAAAATGCATATTATCATTTGGCAGATTCGTATGTGCACTTAGAGTTGAAGCAACAGGCACTTAATGCATTTAAAAACGCTTATGAAATGCCCTTTAGTACGGAAATAAATAAAGATGCAGGTTATAATTATGCCAAATTAAGTTATGAGATCGGAAACTCTTACGAAAGTGTGCCTTCGGTATTACGTACTTATTTAGTTAAATACCCTAATAATGAAAATCGTGAGGAGTTATCAGGTCTACTAATTGATTCTTATGTAAGTTCGAAAAATTATAAAGACGCATTGGCTGTTTTAGAAATAGATAAGAATGCGAATAATAACGAAATTTATCAAAAAGTATCGTATTTGTATGGGCTAGAATTATTTAAGAGTAACAATTTTGAACAGGCTATTGTTAATTTTAAAAAAGCGATTACAATTAATAGCATCCCTAAAATAACTCAAAATGCGACCTTTTGGAAAGGGGAGAGTTACTACAAATTGGGAGCATATCAAAAAGCAATAAATAGTTACAATCAAGTGGCAAGTACCTATGCGGATAAAACATTAGGATTAAAAAACTATCAATTGGGATATGCCTATTTCAAATTGAAAGACTACAGTAAAGCTATTGAAAGCTTCGAAACCTTTTTAAAATCCGAGCCTTCAAAAAATTATAAATTAGATGCGATTTTGCGATTGGGCGACAGTCATTTTGTATCCGCTAAGTATTGGCCTGCAATGGAATCATACAATAAAGCAATAGCATTGAATCATCCAAAGTCAGATTACGCACATTACCAAAAGGCAATTAGTTATGGTTATGTACAACGTAACAAACAAAAAATTGCAGATTTAGAGCAATTTTTGACTAAATACAAACACTCAACTTACAAGGACGATGCAATGTTTGCTTTGGCAAATGTTTATGTAGCTGAAGGGAAAATAAAACAAGGGTTAGAGAATTATCAACGACTACAACGTGATTTACCTAACAGTAATTTAGTATCTAAATCAATATTAAAAGAAGGATTGATTTATTATAACAAAGATCAAGCTAATCAAGCCATAGAGCGATTTAAATTGGTTGTAGAAAAGTACCCTAAAACAGCCGAAGCCATACAAGCAGTAAAAACAGCTCGTTTAGTTTATATCGATTTAGGGAAAACTCAAGCTTATGCCGATTGGGTTAATACTTTGGATTTTGTAGAAATTACCGATGAAGAATTAGACAATACTACTTACGAAGCAGGAGAAAAACAATATTTAGAAAATAATTTAGGGAAAGCAATTACTAATTTTGAAACTTACTTGAAACAGTTTCCAAATGGATTACACAGTTTAGAAGCACACTTTTATTTAGGACAATCCTATTCTAAAAAAGGAAATAATACTAAAGCATTAGCACATTATATAGAAGTTTCAAAACAAGAAAAAAACGAATTTACAGAGACTTCTCTATACAAGGTATCTCAGATTTATTTAGCTCAAAAATCATATAACAGTGCTATTCCCTTTTTGGAGCGTTTAGAAAAAACAGCCGATTTCCAGCAAAATATAATTTTTGCCAAAACCAATCTGATGAAGTCATACAACGACCAAAAAAAGTATGCTAAAACGTTAGCTTATGCAGACGAGGTTTTAAGGAACCCTAAGATTAGTACTGCTATAAAAACGGATGCACAAATAAACAAGGCAAGAGCAGCATTGGCTCTAAATAAAATGGCAATAGCAGAAAAATCATACAAAGCTGTAGCTAAAACAGCTACAGGTAAGCTTGGCGCTGAAGCAGTATATTATTTGGCAAAGTTTGATACAGGAAATAAAAAATTTGAAACTTCTAATACCTTAGTACAACGACTAGCCAAAGACTTTTCGTCTTACAGGGAGTACGGAGCGAAAGGTTTAATACTGATGGCAAAAAACTTTTATGGTTTAGAAGATGCTTATCAAGCAACCTATGTATTGAGTTCGATAACAAATAATTTTAAGGAGTTTCCTGAAATAGTCTCAGAGGCAGAAATGTTATTGAAAAAAATTAAAACAGAACAGGCAAAAGTAAATTCATCAATAAATGAATAAGAGTCCATTTATGAACGTGTTTCAAGTAAAGTATATAGTTGTTATAGGATTTCTTTTTAGTGGAGTAACTGTTTTTGGACAGGTAAAACCTAAAAAAGATAATTTACGAACCGAAAATATAACAGTAATTAAAACGTTTAATCCAACGATTAATGATGCTTTTAAAATACAGACCCCTGTAAGTTCAGATGACGATGAGAAAAAGTCTAAAAAGGTTTCTATTTTTAGAATTAAATCGGTTCCTGTAGCCAGTACATTTGTTCCTATAAAAGCAAAATCAATAGCGGTAAAAAGAGAGCGTAAAAAATTACCCCCACAAAATTACGCATCTTTAGCAGGAGGTAATTTTGGAAATGCAGAAGCAGAAGTCTTTATGAGTTATCTCGCAGGAAAAGATGCCATGTTTAGTGCACTACTGTTACATCAGTCCTCGCAAGGAGGAATAGATAATATCCGAGTAGATGACTTTTATTACGATACGGATTTGCAATTGAGTTATGAAAAGCAAGATCGTAAAACTCCTTGGGGATTATTTTTCCAAGCACAACATCAATTGTACAACTGGTATGGCATTCCAAAAAAATTAACCCTTTCGGACAGTCAATTAAATAGTATTGATCCAAATCATACATTTGTAGATGTTAACATAGGAGGAGATATTACTCTAAATACTCCAATTATTAAAGGCTTAGACACTCAAATACGTTACTTTTTTGATGACTACAATAGTAGTGAAGTCAATTTTACAGCCACTCCACATTTCAATTTTGATGTGGATAAGTATAATTTAGATTTACCAGTGGAGTTAGACGTATTAGCGGGTAGTTTTAATCCAGAAAATTTTATTACAGAAACTAAATATCAAATTGTAAACCTCGGGATAAAACCATCAGTATTATTAAATTATTATGATGTTGATTTTAAGTTAGGAGTTTCAGGATTTGTAAGTGCTGATACAGAGAATAGTAAAACCAGTTTTTACGTTTATCCAAATATATTGGCAACATATCAGTTAAAAAATACAGGAATTTCCGTTTTTGGGGGATTAACAGGAGGACTAAAACAAAATACGTATCACAATGCAAGTACTAATAATCTATTTGTAGCTCCAACACTTGTGTTAACACCAACAAGTGAACAATACAATTTACATGCAGGTGTCCAAGGTAGTTTTAATAGTCAATTAAGTTACCAAGTAAAAGCATCTTATAATTCAGAACAAGATAAAGCATTATATCAAAGGCTAGGGAATTTAAATATTGGGACTGAGGTTGTTAATTTTGGATTTAATAATGCATTTGGATATGTTTATGCAGATGTTAATACAGGAACGCTTACTGGAGACTTGAGCTGTAATATTACCGATCACTATCGAATTTCATTATCAGCAAGTTTTTTTACTTACAATACTAAGGGGCAATTAGAAGCATGGAATTTACCACAAGTAAAAACTACTTTACGAGGGAATTATAATTTTGATGAAAAGCTGAATTTTGAAACCAGTATTTTCTTTATAGGAACCCAAAAAGACTTTGATAGTATTACGAATAGTGCTGTAGAAGTTGATAGTATTTTTGATGTAAATATTGGTGCTAATTACAGTATAACTGAAAATTGGAAAGCTTTTATTAAAGGTAAAAACATTACCAATCAAAACTACGAACGTTGGTTGGATTATCCGGTACAGTCTGCTCAAGGATTGATTGGAATTCGTTATTTGTTTAAGTAAAAAGCGGATAAGTTATTTTAAAAGAAGTTGTTCATTTGAGTGCCGTTTGAGAGGTACAGAAAACGGTGTGTCGAGGACTTTGTAATGTCACTTCGAACTTGTTTTAGAGTTGCACTAGTTTTATGATATTACTAGTTGCATGATGTGATTCTTAAACAAATTCAGAATGTTGGATGTGTTTAAAAATAAAATTTCCTTTATTAAAAAGTGCCAGTTCGAGTGATTTTCGTTAGAAAATAGTATCGATAATCATTTTTTAATAAGGGAAATTTCTAGATGAATAATAGATTAAAAATTAAAATTTACGCCTCAACTTCTTCTATAACAGTATCATTCTGTTCAGTAACTTCCTTAAGCGCTACTCCTGAATCTTTAACAGCATTAAATTGTTTTATTTGTTCCAACTGATCTTCTTCTCCTGAAAAGTAAGGAAACACATCCATAATTGGAGATTCTGCTATTGCAGGAATCGTATAATCTCCCAAAGTACCTTTCATAGCTTCATTCGTATTATCAAAAGCTTCTTTTAAGTCATTGCCTTGTACTAATAAGTAGATATTAGATTTACGCTCTTTACCACTTTCTTCATCAAAAGCAATTAATGAAACTTTAGATTTATACCAGCGGTCCGAATTTTCAACAGGATGAATCTCTGCAAAATTAGCCACTTTAATATTTGTTATTTTAAACTCCTCACTAGTATAGGAAGCCATTTCTTCATTAATTCGAGTTTCAGCCTCAGTATACGATATGGCGTCTAATAGATACGTTTCAGTAACAACCTTTTGCTCTCCAGTTTCTTGTGTTTTTCTATACTTTACTTTGCATTCGTACCAAATTGCGCTCATGTCTTTTGTTTTTAGGATGTCAAATATAGGGGTTTAAAAAGGTTAGTTTGATTAGTGTCAGGAATAGATATTCACAATTTTAAGAATCTGGAATTTGTTTTTTTAGAATTTAAAGAAAAGTATTAGTAGAAGAAAGTAAAATAGTTGAACAAAATTTACGCAATATCTCTCTTTTATTAATTGTAAATAAAGTGTCGTGTCCATTATTTTAGATTATTAGTCTATCATATAAAAGTAAAACACATTTTATAGAGGAAAAGGATGAAGAGGAAATTAAAAAAACAGAAAAATTTTACAAGACTATTATTGTTGAAGTCAAAGACAAATGCCCTACATGTGGAAATAAAATAAATGAAAACGATTTAACATGTAGCGATTGTGAATTATATCTTAAATAATGTACCTATAACCATCACTTAACATAACTTCTCCTTCAATTAATAGTATCTTTAAAACAAAAGCAAATACTTGAAGCAGGAAATAGGATTTGATGTAATTGTAGTAGGAGGAGGTTTGGCAGGACTAACAGCTGCAATCCATTTATCAAAACATCACAAATCAGTATTAGTAATCGAAAAGGAAGTTTATGGCAAGCATAAAGTATGTGGAGAATATATTTCCAATGAAGTACTTCCATACTTAAATTACCTGGGAATTGATGTGTTTAACTTAGGAGCAAAACGCATCAAAAAATTCGAGCTATCCACCATTAAAAACAAACTACTAACCTCTAAACTACCATTAGGTGGTTTTGGCATTAGTAGATGTTTATTGGATTATGAGTTAGCAGAACAAGCAAAAAGAACAAACGTAAAAATAGTACACAATAGTGTAAATGAGATTGATTTTTCAGAAGATCAGTTTACAGTAGCGACTAAAGAAAAGAAGATATTTACTTCAAAAATAGTAATTGGTGCATACGGAAAGCGTTCAGCAATTGATGTAAAATTAGAACGACCATTTATAAAACAAAAATCACCTTATTTAGGCGTCAAGATTCACGTAAAAGGAAATTTTCCAGAAGATGTAATAGCGCTTCATAATTTTGAAGGTGGTTATTGTGGAGTTTCCAAAGTGGAGAATGATAGTATAAATATGTGCTACATTACCAATTTTAAAGCATTCAAAAAGTATAAGGACATTGAAACGTTTCAAAAGCAGGTAGTATATAAAAACAACTATTTAAAAGAACTTTTTGAGAATTCGACACCTGTTTTTGACAGCCCATTAAGTATTAGCCAGATTTCATTTTCAAATAAAAACCCTGTAGAAGGTCATATAATTATGTGTGGAGATACAGCGGGGATGATTCATCCACTCTGTGGTAATGGAATGAGCATGGCTATTAGAAGTGCACAAATGGCTACGGAGTTAATTTTAAACTATTTAAATGGAGAAATAAGCTCACGGAGCGTACTCGAAAAAAAATACACTCAAAAATGGAATAAAACTTTTAAAATAAGACTTAAAGCAGGACATTACGTAGCAACTTTATTTGATAAAGCACAAGTAACAGAACGATTAGTCGGAATTTTAAACTACATTCCTGCTTTAGTGCCCCAAATAATAAGGTTAACACACGGAAAACCAATGCAAGTAAAATGAGCGTACTCGTAAATACCAAACAACGCTCTGATGCTACCGAGATTATGGATGACCTTTCGTTAGAAGGTCCCCTTTTACGAGATACATTAGACAAATTAGCCGTAATTAATAAATTTTTAGGAGGAAATAACGTAACCTTAAATGGTTTAAAAGTACTCTTAAAAAACCAACCAAAGGATAAATTAATCACCATTATTGATTTGGGTTGCGGTGGCGGAGATATTTTAAGAGACGTTGCAAAATGGGGAAGAAAAAACGGATATACATTTAAACTTATTGGTATAGATGCCAATGCAGATGCAATGGATTATGCCCAGAAATTATCAACGGATTATCCAGAACTTACTTTTGAACAGTGCGATATTTTTTCAGAAGATTTTGAAAAATTAGATTTTGACATTGCTTTAGCAACATTATTTTTTCATCATTTTAAAGCACAGGAATTAATCCAGTTTTTAGAAAAATTAGTAAAAAAAGCAAAATTAGGTGTAGTTGTAAACGACTTACATCGAAATAGGTTAGCTTATTATTTATATAAACTAATAACCATTCCTGTAACCAATCAAATGATTGTGCAGGATGGGTTGACTTCGGTTTTAAGAGGGTTTAAACATAAGGATTTAACTTCAGTGTCCGAAGTAATAGGAGTAAAGTATCAAATTAAATGGAAATGGGCGTTTCGTTTTCAATGGATTTTAACAAAAAAATAAATGAGTGTAAAAATTACCGCTGTAGCGACTCAAAGTCCAAAATTTTATAAAAAAACAGAAGAAATAGTTCCTTTGGTAAAAGCGTGGATGTTTGGACAGGAAGCGCGCTTCCAACGTAAAGTAATTAAGTTGTTTGAAGGTGCAGGAGTAGACAAACGATACTCTATAATGGATCCTGCGGATGTTTTTGTAAAAACGTCATTTGAAGAAAAAAATAATATTTACAAAAAGGAAGCATTAAAGTTAGCCCAAAGCTCAATGCAAAAAGCATTAGAAAAAGCCAATTTACAAGCTACTGATATTGACTATATTATTACTGTAAGTTGTACAGGAATTATGATTCCTTCCATGGATGCGTATTTGATAAACACCTTTAAAATGAAGCAAGATATTGTGCGTTTACCCGTAACAGAAATGGGTTGTGTCGCAGGTATTTCAGGAGTAATTTATGCAAAGAATTTTTTAAAGGCAAATCCAAATAAAAGAGCCATTGTTGTTTCGGTAGAAGCACCAACTGCAACATTTCAGTTGGAAGACTATTCAATGACCAACATAGTAAGTGCAGCTATTTTTGGTGACGGATCAGCTAGTGTTATTTTATCTTCTTATGAAGAGGAAGAGGGGCCAACAATAACCGACGAAGCAATGTATCATTTTTACGATACCGAATATATAATGGGTTTTGATTTAATAAATACAGGTTTAAAAATGATTTTAGATAAAGCAGTTCCTGAAACTATCGAAGCGCATTTTCCACAAATTATCCACCCTTTTTTAGAAAAGAACAATGTGGATATTAAGGACGTTAATAATTTAATTTTTCACCCTGGAGGAAAAAAAATAGTACAAGTTATACAAGATTTATTTGGCGAATATGGAAAGAATATAAACATAACAAAAGAAATTTTAAGGCAATACGGAAATATGAGCAGTGCCACGGTTTTATTTGTTTTAGAACGATTTATGGATCAAAAACTAGCCAAAGGAGAAAAAGGATTAATGTTGAGTTTTGGACCTGGATTTACAGCACAACGCGTTTTATTAGAATGGTAAAAGAATTTAAACAGAATAACTATTGGGCATTAATCTTAGGAGGATCAAGTGGTTTAGGGTTAGCTACAGCTGAAAAATTGGCAAATCACGGAATGAATATCTGTATAGTTCATCGTAATTCCAGAACTCAGTTAAAAGAAATTAATACTCATTATGAAACTATTAAGAGTAATGGAATACAATTTCTTTCTTTTAATATAGATGCTCTAAATGCAAATAAGCGAGAAGCAATGCTTACAGAATTGAAGCAAGCTTTAGGAGAAAAAGGAAAAATTAGAACTTTAGTACACAGCATTGCCAAAGGGAATTTAAAACCAATGCTTTCCAAAGATTCGAGTACCTTAAATAGTGATGATTTTGGAATTACAATCAATGCAATGGCAATTAGTTTATACGATTGGACCAAAGCAATATTTGCTAAAAAGTTATTTGCAGCATCAGCTAGAGTGGTAAGTTTTACAAGCGAAGGAAATACAAAAGCATGGAAAAATTATGCCGCTGTATCAGCAGCCAAAGCAAGTTTAGAAGCCATTAGCCGAAGTGTAGCCTTGGAATTTGCACCACATCAAATTACAGCCAATTGTATTCAAGCAGGCGTTACTGACACGGATTCATTACAGATGATTCCAGGAAGTGATGCTATCATAAAACACAGTTTAAAACGTAATCCATACAAGCGATTAACGCTTCCAAAAGATATTGCTAATGCAGTATATTTATTAAGTAAAGATGAAGCGGGATGGATAAATGGGACGGTTATTAAGGTTGATGGAGGAGAACATTTAAGTTGATTAAAGAAATGATCCTACTTGGATGGATATTAGTTAAATTGGGGTTAAGATTCCCTCCTACGAGGGATTAATAGATACAAAAATTGCGGGAATTATCTTAAATAGGATTCCTGTCTATGCAGGAATGATGAACTCAAAACAAATCATAAAATTACTTCCCTACAAAGAACCATTCTTGTTTGTAGATGAACTAACCGAGATTTCGGAAGAAGGGATAACAGGTAATTATACGTTTAAAGAAACTGCTTTTTTTTACAAAGGGCATTTTAAAGATAATCCAGTAACTCCGGGGGTAATTTTAACGGAAACCATGGCGCAAATAGGTGTAGTATGTTTAGGTATCTATTCCTGCTTAGGCAGGAACCCTAATCTAACTAATTTAAATCAAGAAATAGACTTAGGGGAGGATTCTCGCGTAGACGGAAACCCACAAATAGCCTTAACATCAAGTCAAGTAGATTTCTTTTTACCTGTTTTTCCTAGAGAAAAGGTAACTGTAGTTTCTAAAAAAGTATTTTTTCGTTTCAATAAATTAAAATGTAAAGTGGAATTATTTAATGAAAAAGAGGAGTTGGTTTGTAGAGGAGAAATTTCGGGAATGATAAGTATTCCTGCTTAGATAGAAATCTTATAGTTTATAATTAGAAAACGATTTTAAAATCAAATATTTAATATGACAATTTTAAACGGATTCCTTTCTACAAAGGAATGCAGAGTTGTAATCACAGGATTAGGCGTAGTAGCTCCTAACGGAACTACAATTACTAAATTTACAAACTCCCTTAAGAAAGGAATTTCTGGAATTACGTATCAGCCAAGCCTTACTGATTTAGGTTTTTCGTGTTGTATTGCAGGAATCCCTGAAATTTCAGAAGAAAAAAAACTAGATTATTTTTCGTCATTAGAGTTACGGGGGTTTAACAGCGCTGGAATCTTATATGGTTGTATTGCAGGAATAGATGCTTGGAAAGATGCTGGTTTTTTAGTAGCTAAAGACAGTGAAATAGATTTTGATAGTGGGACTATTTTTGGTGCGGGGACTTCAGGAATTGAAAAATTTAGAGAAGCCATTTATAAAATAGACGATAAAAAAGTACGAAGAATAGGAAGCACAGCAGTAGCACAAACGATGGCAAGTGGAGTTAGTGCGTATTTAGGCGGAAAGTTGGGTTTAGGAAATCAAGTTACTACCAATTCTTCGGCCTGTACCACAGGTACCGAAGGAATTTTAATGGGATACGATAGGATTAAAAGCGGACAAGCAAAACGAATGCTTGTTGGAAGTTGTTCTGACGATGGCCCTTATATTTGGGGTGGTTTTGATGCACTTAGAGTGATGACGTATAAGCATAATGAGGCCCCAGAAAAGGGATGTCGACCGCTAAGCGAATCGGCAAGTGGTTTTGTACCAGGAAGTGGGGCAGGAGCTTTAGTATTGGAATCCTTAGAAAGTGCCTTAGAGCGGGGGTCTACTATTTACGCAGAAGTTTTAGGAGGTGCAGTAAACTCAGGTGGGCAACGTAATGGCGGAACAATGACAGCTCCAAATCCAATAGCGGTACAACGGTGCATTACCGATGCTTTAAAAAATACAGGAGTTAATCCCAATAAAATTGATGCCATAAATGGACACTTAACTGCCACAGCAAAGGACTGTTTAGAAATTGAAAATTGGACGAAAGCATTGGGGCGGAAAGGTATTGACTTTCCAGATATCAATTCTTTAAAATCAATGATTGGACATTGTCTAACTGCCGCCGGTGGAATAGAATCCGTAGCTTCAGTATTACAGATTAAGGAAAGTTTTGTTTTTCCAAATACCAATTGTGAAGATTTACATCCAGAAATTTTAGAATTAATAGATTCAGAAAGAATTCCACAGCAAAGTATAGAAAAAGAAGTTAATATTTTGGCAAAAGCCAGTTTTGGTTTTGGGGATGTAAATGCTTGTGTTATTTTTAAAAAATACTAGGCAACAATTGAAGATTCATTATTGTTAATAAAAAGAAAACCATGACAAACGAAGAATTGATACTAAAATTAAAAACGATTGTAAAACCCTATATTCAGGACGAAGAAGCTTTTGTGAATTTATCGGAAGAAACCAATTTTATAAATGATTTGAAAATTAATTCGGCTAATTTGGTAGATGTAATTTTAGATATTGAAGATGAATTTGATATTGAAATGAGCAATGAGGATATGGAGAAAATGACTACAGTAAAATCGGCGATGGCAGTAGTGGAAGAAAAATTAAAAGCAACTTCTTAAATGGTCGGAAACGATGTTGTTGATTTACAAAAAGCCAGACTAGAATCCAACTGGAAACACCCTCGTTTTTTAGATAAAATTTTTACAGCAAGCGAAAAGGAAATTATTATAAACTCCAGTAATTCATTTCAAAGTATTTGGCGTTTATGGAGTATGAAGGAAAGCGCCTATAAAGTTTATGTACAACAGCATCATAAAACTTTTTTGAACCCTAATAAAATTGAGTGTAGCTGTCTTGATCTTATTAAAGGAAAAGTAATCATTGAAGGAAACATATATAAAACTACATCCAAAATCTCAGAATCTTATATTTATACAACTGCACTTTCTTTAATCAATTCTAGTTTTTATTCTTGTTGCTTCGAAACTTTAACTGAAGACCAAGGTATTGAAATTCGTTATAAACTCTTAAAAGCTTTTGCCGAAGTTTATGAGCTTAATTTTAAAGAATTAGCTATTAAAAATAATATTTTAGGAATTCCTGAGTTTTTTTATAAAGGGGTATTAAAAAAACATTCTATTTCTATTACGCATCACGGGCGATTTGCCGGAGTTGCTTTTTAGAAAAAGATACTTCAATTACAAATTAATAGTAGGGTATTTATAAGTTTATATGTTTTAGAGTTGTGAAATTTTAATACAGAAAAATGAAAAATATTGGTTGGTGTATGCTTATAGGGTTATTTACCATAGTATTATTAAATGCTCAGGAAACAGGAAGTAATATTGAGAAAGAGAAAGAAGAATATGTAGCTATGCCTAAACATATAATTAAAGTATTTCCCTTAGATGCTTTAGGTGGAAGTATAGGTTTAGGATATGAACGTGTCATTAGGCCTAAAAGATCATTAAATTTTGTGCTATTTCAGGGGTTTGCTAAACCAAATTTTGTTAATAACGTATCAGAAAGAAGTTATTATTTGTTTTCGGAAGCAGGGCTAAGGTTTTATCTATCAAAACAAAAAAAGGCACCAGAAGGTTTGTTTGTAAATGGAGGTTTATTTGCCCGGTATACTTATGATAGATTAAAAAACAAAGTGAATAGTCAAATTTTTGATTTTGAACGTATACAAGTCGGTGGTTTTGGTAGAATCGGATATCAATGGATATTTAAGAAAGCACTAAAAGGGTTTTCTACCGAAGTAGAGGGAGGTGTAGATTATAGGGTTAATACTGAAATACTTGATGGAGGTCCTTTAAATCCTTTTGATATAAATTTAAACGTGTCTTTAGGTTATTCGTGGTAGTGTTTTGGCTCTATATTATTTATTAATTAACTTAAATTTTTTAAATGCCAGAGAAAGTAATTAGTGTTTGCGAAGAGAAAGTATATGAGCAATTATACCGCGAACATGCAGAAAAAATATGTTATTATCTCTATTATAAATATGGTGATATGGAAAAAGCACAGGATCTTGTCCAAGATAGCTACGCTAAATTGTGGGTCAATTGTTCTAAGATAATTTTTGGTGCTGCCAAAAGCTTTCTTTATAAAATAGCTAATAATGCTTCGATAAATGCATTTGTACATCAAAAGACAGTGCTAAAGTATCAGAAAATAAAACAAAAAAACTATACAAATGAATCGCCAGAATTTCAGATGGAAGAAAAGGAATTTATGGAGCGCTTAAATAAGGCTATTTCTGATTTAAAGGATGGACAACGTGAAGTTTTTCTTTTGAGTAGAATTGAAAAAAAAACATATAATGAAATTGCAGAAATGTTAGAAATTTCTATTAAAACAGTCGAAAAACGAATGCATTTAGCATTAATTATTTTAAGAAAAAAAATAAATATACCTAACATATGAATTTTTCAGATGAACAATATCAAAATGATTTTTTGACTAAATGGATATATGGTAAACTTACAATTGAGGAACTTAATACTTTTTTAAATTCCACTTTATATAAAAATTTAGTACTTTCAACTATACCTAAAAAAGACTTTATAAAAGAAAGCTAATGAAGAATGATATACACAAAAATAATTTTTTAGGGAAATGGTTGTCAGGAGACCTTTCTAATGAAGAACTTGAAGCCTTTAAAAACACAAAGGATTACTTAGCTTATAAAGATATAGTAAGAGGAGTAGAAAAATTTGATAGGCCTGTTTTTGATATAGAGAAAGGCTTGAAAGACCAAAAAATTTATAATGCTTCATATAAAGAGGGTAAAACATCAAAAGTTATTAAACTTCGTATTTGGCTGTATAGTGCAGCAGCAATAGTTTTGGCTATTATTGGGATAAAAACCCTGTTTTTTCAGGGGACAACTATACGTACTCAAATAGCACAAACGGAAGTTATAACCTTGCCAGATCACTCTCTAGTGACTCTAAATACAGATTCTACTCTAAAATACAATAAAGGTTCTTTTCTAAAAAATAGGGTATTAGAGCTAAAAGGAGAAGCTTTTTTTGAGGTGCAAAAAGGTTCATCATTTACAGTTAAAACTAAAAATGGAGAAATTACTGTTTTAGGAACCGAATTTGATGCGTATTCTAGAGGTCAAACATTAGAGGTGCATTGTTTTGAAGGTAAAGTAAGGGTGAAAAAAGAGAGTAGTGAAGTGATTCTTACTCAAGGAAAAGGAGCAAAATCTAATGGAAAAGAACTACTTTCTATATTTAAGATTATTAACCCAAAACCAGATTGGTTAAATGGTAAAAGTAGTTTTTATGAAGTGCCACTTGAGCGACTTATCGGAGAATTAGAAAGACAGTATGCTATTAAAATTCATATAGGGAATGTAGATGTAAAAAGAGTATTTACAGGTTTTTTTAAGCATAATAATTTGGAAGCTGCCCTTCATACTAGCTTTGATCCTATGAAGATTAGTTATACATTTGAAAAAAAAGGAATTATATCCCTTAAAAATAAATGATTCGTTTTGAATTAGTTGTATTATTATGTTTATGGAATGTATCCTTCTATTCACAACAAGTAAATCACCGTATAGATGTTGTTGAAAACATGTCTATACACAAGATTCTGAAAGCTTTTGAAAATCAATATCAATTTGACTTTTCTTATGATGTTGAAGTTATTAAGAATATTGAACTAAAAATAAATCAAGATTCTATTTCTATTGACTCACTAATAATACTATTAAAAGAACAAACCCAATTTATATTAGAAAAAGTTGATAACCGTAGCTATATTTTAGTTGAAAATAATGAAACCGTAGCAGTTTGCGGTTTTGTGATTGATTCAGTAACAACCTTTGAACTGACTCAGGCAAATATTATAAAAAACAAAAATGGAATTAAGTTAACAGATGAGCGAGGGTATTTTAGATTGCGATTAAAACCATGGGATTCAATTTCGGTCTCTTATTTAGGGTATGAAACAAAGACGATTAGAGCTTCTGATTTTTCTACTTTAAGTTGTGATACAATTCAATTAAGACCTAAAGTTACAAATTTAAGTCCTGTTGTTATTAATGAATACCTTACCACAGGGGTACAAAAAAATAATGATGCCTCTATTAATATATCAATAAAAAAGCTTGGGATTCTCCCAGGATTAGTAGAGCCAGATGTTTTGCAAAGTTTACAATTATTACCAGGAATAAGTACCCCCACAGAAGATCCAGCGGGATTATATATTAGAGGGGGAACACCATATCAAAATTTAGTATTATGGGATGGAATAAAAATATATAATAACGGACACTTTTTTAATCAGATATCAACGTTTAATCCATACATAGTTAAAAACGTAAAAGTGTATAAAGGAGGAACTAGTGTACATTACGGGGACCGAGTTTCCGGAGTAATTATTATAGAATCGGACGATAATTTAACCGAAAAATTTAAGGTAGGAGGAGGAGTGAATTTTACTCATGCAGATTTGTTTTTAAAAATACCTTTATCAAAAAAAGTAGGGGTAATGGCAGCTTCCCGTAGATCTACTACTGATTTATATCAAAATATAAGATATAATAATTTAGTTAGAAAAGTTTTTCAGAATACTAGAGCAGATATTTCAGATGAAACAGAAGAAAATAGTATAGAAGAAGAATCCAGAGATGATAGTTTTTCTTTTTCGGATACCAATTTTAAATTAGTTTGGAATCCCAATGAAAATAATACGGTGAAATTTAGCTCCATATTCACAGAAAATAAATTAAATAATACAATTCCCTTAGATGTGGCGACTCAATCTTTTAGTACAACAGATATTTATAAAGTCAGGAATGTAGGAGCTAGTCTAAATTGGGAAAAAAAATACACAAACAACACTATTAAAAAAACAAATTTTCACTATTCTTCCTATGATACAAGATATAGTATTGTAAGAAAAGGAATTGATATTGACCAAAATGAGATTTTTAATTTCATCAAAAATAACAATGTATTAGATTTAGGAGCAAAGTATTCCTTAGATATTCCTATTGCAAAAAAGCAAATATTGGCTGTAGGATATCAATATGACTATAATGAAACAAAATATGAACAGTTTGTATCATACACATATAGTGACAATTATCAACAGGAATATGACGAGGATGATGTCGTAGATGATGCCGAAGATCTATCAGCAAAGACTAATAGTCATACAGCATATACTGAGTACACTTATAATGGAATAAAAGCCTTTGCCCAAATTGGTTTTAGAGGATCTTATCTAAGTAAGACAGATCAATTTTTGGTAGAACCTCGGATATTTTCATCCGTAGAGGTTTTGAAAAATTTTAGAGTAACAGCTTCGGTAGAATTAAAAAATCAACAAATTAACAGTTATAGTAATTTAGCAAGCATTATTCAATCAATAGAAGGTCTTCCTGTAGCCGATGACTCATGGATACTTTCTGGAAAAATATTTAGTGATGATTTTGAGGATTTTTTTCCTATAGTAAAAAGTAAACAGTTTACTTTTGGAACGCTATATACTTATAAAGGGTGGAATTTTGATTTAGAAGGGTATTATAAGAAGCTTACTGATATATCCTCTGGTAATGATATTATTTTGGAATTGTCAGCTGGAGCCAATGATATCGATGAAATAGGTTGGGGAAGTGAACAGCGTATTGGTTTTGATTTTCTGATAAAAAAAAGAATCAAAAATTATCGATTTTGGATAGGGTATTCACTAAGCAAAATGGCAACTACTTTTAAGGCATTACAACGAAAGCCTTTTCCTAGTAATTTTGATCAACGACATACGTTTAATATTTCACAAACACTAAAAATTAATCATTTTGAGTTTGCCTTGGGGTGGAATTTTGCAACAGGTAATCCTTTTACAAAATTAACACCAGACGAAAATGGTGTTGCGGGTAATAAAATTGATTCTAAAGGAATTAATGCACATAGACTTAAACAGTATCATAGATTAGATACATCTATTGTTTACCGATTTAATTTTAAAACGCAACATCCGTGGGGAGGAATGCTTGGCTTTTCATTACGTAATATTTATAATAGAAAGAATACGATTAATCAAGGATTTGTTGCTGTTAAAGATGATGATAACGACAACATAATAAAACCTTTCAAAAAAGAATCCTTACGACTTACTCCAGATGTAGTTATACGGTTTAATTTTTAGGGATATAACTTTTTAGTTACTTACAGTAATTTATAGTGGTATGAATTTTTTAATCTAGGTAGAATTTTTCAATACTATTCAAAAGATAACTTGTTTCAAAAATAATCCAATAATTCCTTTTTTCTCGAAGCAGAAACCATTAATTCTTTTCCGTTAGAAAGCGTAATACTGCCTCCTTTTCCCTTTTTATATTTATGAATCTCATTTACATTTACTAAGTAGGATTTATGGATTCTAGCAAAAGCGAAATCAGCTAAAGCCTCTTCAAAATATTTAAGGGTTTTACTAATTAGTATTTTTTTATCGGAAAGAAAAATTTCAGTATAATTACTATTTGCTTTACAGTATAGGATTTCTTTTACATTCAAAATCTGAAAACCATCTTGATCGGGAAGGGTTATTTTATCATCTATTTTATTAATTTTTGGTTGTAAAATCTGATTATCCAAAGCCTTTTCTTTAGATAAAATTTCAGTAACATGTTCGACTGACTTAATAAGTTCATCAATATTTATAGGCTTCATTAAATAATAGGCGGCGTGATTATTCAAGGCATCCATTGCATATTGGTTGTAAGCAGTAACAAAAACTGTTTCAAACTCACGATCTGGAATTTTATCTAAAAAATCAAAAGCATTTCCAAAAGGCATTTCGACATCTAAAAACACCAATTGGACTTCGTTGTTTTGAACCAATTCGTAAGCTTCATTAATGTTCGAAGCTTCTCCAACTAGTGATACGGACGGGCAGTATTTAGCTATATAGTTTCTTAAAATCTCTCTACTATTGGCTTCGTCTTCTACAATTATGGCATTCAAAGTCATACTTCTTTTTTTAATTTTAAGATCACACAAGTACCACTTCCATTAGTAGTAACATCCGTAATAGTTACAGCTACTTTATTTTTATACATCTTATTTAAAACGGAAATACGTTTTTTTATATTTCCCATTCCTTTAGATTTTTGCTTTTTCTGATGCTGTGTTTTTAAAGCCAATGATTTTTTTCGACCAATACCATTGTCTTCAATTTTAATACGGATAGTTTCTTTATCAACAGCTACTAAATCAATACCTAAAAAGCCTTTTTCCTCTTTGTAGCGCAAGCCATGCCAAATTGCATTTTCTATATACGGTTGTAAAAGCATTGGCGGGATCTGAAAACTTTCTATATCAATATGTTTATCAATGGTAATTTTATAATCAAATTTATCTGGAAAGCGGGAGTGCTCCAATTCGGTATATAATTTCAGGAGTTTTAGCTCCTTAGACAAGGGAATAAAGTCTTCTTCGGAATTTTCCAATACCGAACGCATAAGTGTCGAAAAGTCACTTAAAAAGCGATTGGCACTACGTTCGTCACTCTTAGCAATGCAATTATTAACCGAATTTAGAGCATTAAATATAAAATGCGGATTCATTTGTGAACGCAACGATTTTAAAGCCAGTAGATTATTTGCAAATTCCTTTTGTTTATTACTCTTATAAAATAGATACGTTATTAAACCCATTAGTAATAATCCAAAAATTAGAGAATAAATTATCAAGCGTTGTCTTTTATTGCTCTCCCGGATTAATTGTTCTTCTGTTTTTGCAAGACTGCTTCTGCTCGAAAATAGCTGTCGGTCTTTTTCAAGATTACTAATCTTATTTTGTTTGGTAACAATATTTTGATTGCTAGCTATCGTTTTAGTTACTTCTTGCTCGTTTTCGACGTAAAGAGATTCCGCAACAACAGTATACTTCTCATAAGTATCTAGCGATTTTTTATATTCTTTTTGAACTTTATACAACTCTGCAAGTTCCTTAAGAGCATCTTTTTCAATTACTAAATCATTAGTAGCTTTAGCGTCGGTGATACTTTTGTTTAAATAGGTAATTGCATCAGTATATTCTTTTTTTGCCCTGTAAGCTATTCCAATTTTTAAATTGGTGCTTTGCGTAGTAATTCGTTCTTTAGATTTAACGGTGGGTGCCAACTCTTCTTCCATTGTTTCAAAAGCTTCCTCATCAGAAATTTTAGAATTTACTTTAGTAGGCACATTTTTAGCTTCTTCAAGTTTTACAATAGTTTCTTTACGGAGCCTAATTTCGTTGTCATATTGATTGTTCCTATTGTAATAATCCGCCACTTTTTCTTTTAGTTGAATGGCTTTTTTAGGAGTTTCTTTATCTGAAATTTTTAAGGAAGTATCGTAATATTCTTCTGCTCGTTGCAACTGATTTCGAGTAACAAATAAATCTCCAATTTTAGAATTAAGATTAGAGAGTTTGGAGGATGCACCTATTTTTTTAGCGATTAAAATCCCTTTGGTATATTCTTTTTGTGCATTGGAATCGTTACCCAAAGCTTTGTAACTATCCCCAAGACCTTCGTAAATATCAATTTTTTGATACGAAGAAACGTTTTTATTTTTTTGAATTGAAAAATAGGTGCTTTGTGCTTGTGTATAGTTTTGATTTAAAAGTTGCGTTTGTGCCAACAGCAATTCACGATTAATAGTGTAATTAGCTTTAATCGCATCTTTAAAATTAGTAATTGCCAAGCTATATTGTTTATGATATTTGTAGATTTTTCCTAGTTCGGTAAGTGCAGTAGCTAGTTTTTCGCCTTCAGCTTGCGGTCCTAAAGTTTCAATAGATTTAGTAATGTAATCAATACTTTTTTCAAGGTTTTTCTTTTTAAAAATTACAGCCGAATCTAAAAAGCGTTCAAATTGAAGCGTTGTTTTAATTGACCTCTTTGATTGCCACTTTTTGTTGGAAGAAATGGATTCTTTTTTTTGAGAATAAGTGATGCTTATCCAAAATAATAAAATGAGTACAATGTAATTTTTTCTTAGCATGGTATAAACTTAGTCACTTTAACTGGCATATAAAAACGCTGATTTTACTTAAAACAGTTGAAAAGTTGCACAAAATAATAGTTTACACATCCAAAAGAGTGTTTTGCACATTCAGAAGTATTGTTGACTCATTGGTTGTTTTTTTAGAGATAAGTTGAAGATACATTTACGTCAGTAAACACAAGTATTCACTTTAAAACACATATATGAAAACGATCACATTAATAGTAACTCTTTTTTTTACCACATACAATTTTGCTCAAAACAAGAATTTTATCGGTCAAAATTATATTGAAATTACAGGAAAGGCAGAAATGGAAATTGTACCTGATGAAATTTATTTAAAAATTTTTATTAGTGAAGACGATTTAAAAAATAGTAAGAGTGTTGAAGAGGCAGAAGCCAAAATGATAGACTTATTATCTAAAGAAGGAATTGATGCTTCTAAAAGTTTAAAAATTAGAGATATGGTAAGTAACCTAAATAGTTATTGGTTAAAAAGTGATAAGGTTATTACTACAAAAGAATATCAATTGATGCTTTGTGATGCCAAAACGGCCGTTAATGTTTTTAAGCTATTAAAGCCATTAGGAATAACAAATATTTCTATTAATAAGGTAAACCATTCTAAATTAAAAGAATTTAAAGAAACAGTGAAAATAAACGCAATAAAAGCAGCAAAACATAAAGCAGATATGCTTACTAAAGCGATTGGTCAGGAATGCGGAAAGGCAATTTATATTCTAGAATTGAATAATCAGCAATACAAAGCACCCATAAATGCAAATATTTTACTAGAGCAGGAATATTCACCAAGTACCTCAAAATTTGAAAGTACACCTATACTTCAATTTGAAAAAATAAGAATTGAAAGTACTATAAACGCAAAGTTTAAAATCTAAAAAAACATATTCACTTTAATTATTAAAACACCTTATTATGAAAAATTTAAAATATAGTATCCGAATTATAACCTCTTTGATGGTATTACAATTATTGTGTAGTTGCGATGTCAAGGCAAAAACAACAGATAAAGAGGTAGCTGAAAATGTTACAGAAAATGCAGTTTCTGTAACAACAGATGAAGTTAAAATAGCAATCCTATTAGATGTTAGTGGAAGTATGAATGGATTAATTGAGCAGGCAAAATCTCAATTATGGGACATCGTAAATAAGTTTAGTGGGATTAAAACAAGCACGGATGGTCAGCCAAAATTACAAATTGCGTTGTATGAATATGGGAGTGATTCATATGCATATAAAGGACATATTCATCAAATACAGGGTTTTACTAGTGATTTAGATGATATTTCTGAAAAACTATTTTCATTACAAACAAGTGGTAGCGAAGAGTACTGCGGGCAGGTTATTCAAACCTCGTTAGACGATTTGGATTGGGGTGAGAAGAAAGACAAACTGAAGATGATTTTTATTGCAGGAAACGAGCCTTTTACTCAAGGAGAAGTAAATTATACCCAAGCAATTTTAAATTCTAAAAATAAAGGGATTGTAGTAAATACTATTTTTTGTGGTAATTACAACGAGGGCGTTAGCGGAAGCTGGAAATCGGGTGCTCAGATTGGAGGAGGGGAATATATAGCGATTGATCATAATAAGAAAGTGGTACATATCTATACGCCATATGATGAGGAAATTATGGAATTAAACAGAAAATTGAATAAAACATATGTGTCTTATGGATCAAAGGGAGTAGCTAAAAAGGAAAAGCAAATTTCCCAGGATAGCAATGCCCAAGAAATGGAAGAAGCAGTAATGATTAAAAGAGCAGTAAGTAAAAGTTCACGCTTATATAAAAACAAATCCTGGGATTTAGTAGATGCAGCTGATGATAAGGAATTTGAAATAGCATCAATAAATAAAAAAACGTTACCAGCAGAAATCAAGGATAAGTCATCTGCGGAAATTGAAGCTTACGTTAAAGAGAAAAAAGCAAAACGTATTGAAATACAAAAAGAGATAAAAGAAATTGACCAGAAGCGAAAAGCATTTATTACTAAAAATCAAAAAGAGAGTTCGAAAGGAGAATTAGAAAATGCTATGAATACTGCGATTGAAAAGCAAGCACGTGCTAAAAATTATAAGTGGAGTAAATAATACCGATTGATAATTTTGGATTAATAGGGAATAACAGACTATTAATTACTATTAGCAATCAATTAAAAAGTCCAAAATAGAAATTGCATAAATAGGGGTTAGATGTTGATTGGAAACCGTCTCAAAATTTATTTTGGAACGGTTTCTTTTTTATGTCACCTCGGATGCAAAATTAGAGCAATTAAAGTGGAGTCTTTTTTGATAGTTTAAAATAGATTATACACTGGAACTTTGTAATAGTGGTAGAAAAAGAAGTTAATAAAAGGCAATAGTACATTCTAAATCACGTATCTTGAATACTGTAAACAAGCGGTTATGGACATTCAAAAATTATACAAAGAGCAACACCTTTTTTTTAAATCAAATCAAACCAAAAAATGTGACTTTAGAATTGATCAGTTAAAAAAAGTAAAATCAATTTTTCAAGCCAATGAAAAATTACTTTTTGAGGCAATCCACAAAGATTTCGGAAAGTCACAGTTTGATACGTATACTTCTGAATTATCCTTATTTTATCATGAAATAGACCATATTATAGCAAATTTAAAGCGGTGGAGTAAACCCAAACGAAGATCCTCGCGATTAGTTAATTTTCCAGCCAAAAGTTATATTATTCCAGAGCCTTTAGGAGTTACATTAGTAATTGGTGCTTGGAATTATCCATATCAATTATCTTTAGTACCAGCAATAACCTCGTTAGGAGCCGGGAATACAGTTATTTTAAAGCCAAGCGAACTACCAGCTAATACTTCTGCTATAATGGCAAAATTGATTAATGAAAATTTTTCGAGTGAATATTTTCATGTAATAGAAGGTGGCGTGGATAAAACTACCGAATTATTAAGTTATCGTTACGATAAGATTTTTTTTACAGGAAGTACTACTGTAGGTAAAATTATATACCAAGCTGCGGCAAAACAATTAAGTCCTGTTACTTTGGAATTAGGAGGTAAAAGTCCTGCTTTTATTTTTGCAGATTGTGATTTAAAAGTAACCGCTAAACGATTGGTTTGGGCCAAATTTTTTAATGCAGGACAAACATGTGTGGCTCCCGATTATATTTTGGTGGAAAAATTTATTGAAGAAGAATTTTTAAAAGCATTAAAAAAAGAAATTAAAGCCAGGTATACGTCACAATATACGGATAGCGAAAATTACACTCAAATAATTAATTTGAAAAACTTTGATAGGTTAATTGGACTTATCGATAAAGGTAAAGTGTATTGTGGAGGGAATACGGACAGAGAAAATAGGTTTATAAGTCCTACCATTTTACAAAATATAACTTTTGAGGATGAGGTCATGAAAGAGGAGATTTTTGGTCCAATTTTACCTATACTTTCTTTTGAAAATTTAGACGCTACAATAAAATTAGTAAAGGAAAAACCAAGTCCACTTTCCTTGTATGTATATTCAAAAAACAAAAAAACGATCCAAAAAATACTCCATGAAGTACCTTTTGGAGGTGGTTGTATTAATGATAGTTTAATGCATTTAACTGAAAATAAACTTCCATTTGGTGGGGTAGGATTAAGCGGAATAGGGAGTTATCATGGTAAGTTTGGGTTTGATGCCTTTTCTCACTTTAAGAGTATCCTGCATAAGCCTTTTTGGTTGGAATTTGATTTGAAATATGCTCCTTATTCTATAAAAAAACAGAAAATTATTAAATGGTTAATCGGGTGAAATAAGATGTTTTTGAAATAAAAGCAACAAAGGGTAGATCAACTAAATACTTTTAAAACAAGTGTAATGCAGGAATAGATTAACTAAGTTATGCGCTTATTTGCCGTTTTATTTTCTTTTGAAAAATAGGTTTAGCCTTTGTTGTTCTTTAAATAGTTTTGTGAAACATGGAATGTTTTACTTGTGATCTATTAAACACAAAAAAAATTAGAAGAAAAAGCGAAGTGGAATTATTTATGATGTATAATAAAACTTACCTTAATTCATATAGTTAAGGTATTATCTAGAGCTGCAGGAGGTAATAAATTAATCAGGGCAGAATCATACTTTTCATTTTCCATAAGAAATATTCAATATTGATATGAAATTAATATTTTTTTGAAATGTATTAGGAATGTATACATCATAATTTAGATTAAAATTGATCAATCTTGGATTTTAAGTGTAAAAAAATTCAATTTAACAAAGTATGATTCTGCCCTGATAAATTAATGTGTAGAGTGGATTAATCGTTTAATATTTAGTAGGTATCGAACGTAAATTGAAGTAAGAGCACTCATTTTTATATTTTAGATATTGGATTTAAAATTTACTAATATCGGTTATTTAAAAGGAATAAATGAAAGGTTAATTTAAATTCCTTAAAGCATTAATCAAAATCCCATTTTCTTCCTCAGTACCCACAGTAAAGCGCAAGGTGTTTTCACATAGTGCTTGTGTGGTTCTATTACGAATTACAATGCCTTTGGCTAACAGTTGGTTGTAACGCTCTGTTGCATTATCAACTTTGGCGAGTACAAAATTAGCTTCGGTGGGGTAAATTTCAGAAACAAAAGGAACCGTCTTTAAAGTCTCAACTAGTATGTTGCGTTGTTCTAAAATAGTATTTATTTCGTTTTGAATGCTATTTACATCCAGTACACGTTTTAAAGCTTTGCGCTGTGTGAGTTCGTTTACGTTATATGGCGGTTTAATTTTGTTTAATACAGCAATAATTTCTGCGGAAGCAAAACATAATCCCAAACGAATACCTGCTAAACCATAAGCTTTAGATAAAGTTTGAGTAACTATTAAATTAGGATAATTATTTAATTCTAAAATCCAGCTTTCTTGATTTGAAAAATCAATATAAGCCTCATCTATTACCACTAAACCATTATAGCTTTCCAAAAGTGTTTTGATATTTTCCGTACTAATTAAATTTCCAGTAGGATTATTTGGAGAACAAATAAAAAGCATTTTAGTATTCGAAGTTACTTTTGCTAAAATACCAGTAACGTTGGGTTGAAAATTCGGAAGTAATTCTACTCTTCGCTCTTCAATTTCGTTGAGGTTTGCCAGTACAGTGTACATTCCGTAAGTAGGAGGAAGGGTAATTACGGCATCTTGTTTAGGTTCGCAGAAAGCACGAAATAATAAATCCAATACTTCATCACTACCATTTCCTAAAAGAATTTGTGAAGTATTTGTTTTTTTTTGTTCAGCAATTACTTGTTTTAAATTTCGTTGTTGCGGGTCAGGATAACGATTTACACCATCATTATCAAACGGATTTTCATTGGCATCCAAAAACACCATTTTAGATCCGTCAGAAACATACTCATCACGTGCTGAACTGTAAGCTTTCATTGCCTTTACATTTTCACGGATCAGATTATTTAGGTTAAAGTTCATTACTAATATATTTTATTATTTAAGTTTGATTTACGAAATTAGTAGTATAATTTTTTTTAAATTCTAACTTCGTTTTTCTTAAATCTAACCTTTAAATTATTTTTCATTCAATCTCAAAGTAACTGCATTTTTATGTGCGTGTAAACCTTCTGATTCCGCCATCAATTCAATGGCTTGTCCGATATTTTGGATTCCTTGTTTGCTGATTTTTTGAAAAGTCATATTCTTCATAAAGGTGTCCAAGTTTACACCACTATAGTTTTTTGCGTAACCATTGGTCGGTAGCGTATGATTGGTTCCAGAAGCGTAATCACCAGCACTTTCAGGCGTATAATTGCCTATAAAAACCGAACCTGCGTTAGCAATATTATTTACGTAAAAATCTTCATCTTCAACACATACAATAAAGTGTTCAGGGCCATACTCGTTAATCATTTCAAGGGCAGTTTCATGTGTTTTAACATAAATTAATTTTGAATTTGCAATAGCCGTAGTTGCAATTTCTAAACGTGGTAAAACAGCTAGTTGTTGTTCTAATTCAATTTCTGTTTTAGCTATTAATTCCTTAGAAGTAGACACTAATATTACTTGACTGTCCTTTCCGTGTTCTGCTTGGCTTAATAAATCGGAAGCCACAAAAGCAGGATTTGCCGAATCGTCAGCAACTATTAAAAGCTCGCTTGGTCCAGCAGGCATATCAATAGCTACGCCGTATTTGGTAGCTAATTGTTTAGCTACTGTTACAAATTGATTACCAGGGCCAAATATTTTATATACTTGAGGGATAGATTCTGTTCCAAATGTCATTCCTGCAACAGCCTGAATACCGCCTACTTTACAAATTTTAGTTACGCCACAAAGTTTTGCAGTATATAAAATGGCAGGATGTATTTCGCCATACTCATTAGGTGGTGTACATAAAACAATTTCTTTACAACCTGCAATTTGAGCCGGAATTGCTAACATCAAAATGGTAGAAAACAAAGGAGCAGTTCCTCCAGGAATATATAAACCTACTTTTTGGATTGGACGTTTTTCTTGCCAACAGTGTACTCCAGAAGTAGTTTCTACACTAACACGCGCTGTTTTTTGAGCTTCATGGAAACGATAAATATTAGTTTTGGCAATTTCAATTGCATGCTTAATTCGGTCAGAAACCTTAATGACACCACTCTGCAATTCATTTTCGCTAACAATAATAGACTCTAAATCTACCTTATCAAAGCGTTTGGTATATTCTTTAATCGCAATATCACCTTTACTTTGAACAGCAGTAAAAACTTCTGCTACAATAGCTTCAATATCGGCAACTGTTTTTGTTGGTCTTTCTAAAATCGACGCCCATTCGGCAGGGGTAGGATTATATATTTTGTTCATTTTTTTGTTTATTGGTTGGCGTAAAACGGTTTTCAGCTGTCTGCTATCAGGTTTAGGTTGTGAAGCATCAGCTGTTAGTTTTTGTAATACTTTTCACTTAAATACTCAATATCTAACACTTGGTAAAACAAACTTACTACTTTGTACTTGTTACTTAACGGTCGTGAATATGAAACGTAGCGTATAAATAAACGCAAAATTTTCGGATTTAGCACGAGCCTAATTTTTTATTTTTATGTTTAATTTTCTTCTGTAAATATAACCAAATATAAAATTTGGTGTACTTTGTAAATAAGCAAAAACCTCTCGTAAATCCTGTATTAGCTATGTTTTATATACATTGTTGGAAATGGACTTTATTCACAAACCTAATTTTATATATGTTTTTCTGAAAATTAACCAGTTTAAAAAAATTGAAACAACTAAACTTGGAATGATAAAATAAACAGTATTAATAGCGTCAGGATATCCTAATATGATGTTTTCTTTAGAGTCAAAAAATAGCCATATATATTTAGTTAAATAAGCAAAACAGATTGAAATGGTATATGATATAAACCATTTTTGTTTAAGCTTGATTTTAATTAATAAAAGCATAATAGCAAGTGGTACCAAAAAAAATAAAGGTAATTGTTTTATCGGCCAGCCTATCAAACCACCAATAAAACCAAAAAAAACAATATAAAAATCCTGATAATCGTTACTTATAATTTTATATGTAGACATAAAAACAAAATAATAAATAAATGTATTACCCAAATTAAAAGAAAAAGATTGACCTTATTTAGCTTCATAACCTTCAATTATTTGTTTATACTCTTCTAGTAAATACCCATTTTCATCTACCTTATCTTTAAAATTATCTCCCGTAGGTTTATGCCTGTCTAACCAAAGCATAAGCATTGGTAAATCAATTCTAAATTGTGTATCTGTAACTTTACTATTCCAAGGGTCGTCAAATTCAGGGATAATTCTATTGTCAAAAACACGACCAAAAACATCTATTCCCCAACCTCCTAAACCATGAGAACCTTTAGCATCTTGGTCTGCCATATCTTGATTTCTTTCAATAGTTTTTTTATTGGTTTTAGAATAAATAGGAACAGCTACTGCGCCTTGTTCGTGTTGTACAAAAGTTAAATCCAATTTACAAGCATCTTATCGTTTTTCGAGTATGCTTTTTTTTTATATCTACCGCAAAAGAGTTTGTTAAAAATTTTGAATTAAATTTTTAACATTTAGAAGCTAAATATTTATCTATTCTTTTAAAGATTAAATAATTTATAGCAACAGTTATTAATAAAAAAAATAATGCGTTATACCAATAAAAATGATGTTGAAATGAAAATATTACTCCACGTATAATTATAAATAAGGCGTAAAAACTAAGAAGAGAAATATAGTATGATAATAACAAACTATTTTTTCTTATAAAGAATAAATAATACATTAAAAGCAATGGTACTATAAATATTAAATAATCAGAAAAAAATGGAGTTAAAGGAATTACAATAAGTAATTCTATAAAGTTTTTAAAATTCGAAAACGTAGAATCTATTGTGCCATTTTTATACTGTAAATATAATACATATAATAAATAATATATATATATATGAACTACCCAAATTAATGAATATGCCTTTGCCCTACTTAGCCTCATAATTTTCAATTTTTTCTTTAAATTCCTCTAATAAATATCCATTTCCATCTATTTTGTCTTTAAATTTTTTTCCTGTAGGTTTATGTCTGTCTAACCAAAGCATAAGCATAGGTAAATCGATTCTAAATTGTGCATCAGTAACTTTACCTTGCCAAGGTTCGTCAAATTCTGGTATGACTTTTGCGATTTTGCCTGATAAAAATTCTTTTATTCCATCTTGGTCTGCCATATCTTGGTACTTTTTAATGGTTTCTTTATTGGTTTTGCTATAGATTGGAACAGCTACTACACCTTGTTCGTGTTTAACAAAAGCTAAATACCACTCATAAGCATCTTGTCGTTTTTCGAGCGGGTCGTCCTTATATTTACCATAAAAGAGTTCGTAAAATTGTGTAATAGCATAATCGCAAATGCCGATATTTAACTCTGATAGAATAATTTCTATGTCGTTATGCATTACAAATGTTCCACCGTCTAACCAAGTAGCCAAATTATTCACCAACTTTTTAGCACCTTTTAACCAGCGTGTTTTATGCTTAGTGTCGTTAGTTATTTTATCATCGAGCAAAAACCTCTCGTAAATCCTGTATTAGCTATGTTTTATATGCATTGTTGACAACTGGACTTTATTCGCAAACCTAATTTTATATATGTTTTTCTGAAAATTAACCAGTTTAAAAAAATTGAAACAACTAAACTTGGAATAATAAAATATATTAAATTAAATGATTCTGGAGATCCCATAATTGAGTCGTGTTTATTATTCGAAAACATCCATATATAGTTTGCGAGATATGCAAAAATAATTGAAATAATATAAGCCTTGAACCATTTTATTTTTAGTCTAATTTTTATGAGAATTAGCATTAATACTAATGGTATAAAAAAGAATAGAGGTATTTGTTCAAATAATCCCATAAACCCAGGAATAAAACCAAGAACTACTTTGTAAATTTCATCATATTTATGAAACAAAACTGCATTAGAACTAAGATAGATAGCGTAATAAATAAATAAATGTATTACCCAAATTAAAAGAAAAAGATTGACCTTATTTAGCTTCATAATCTTCAATTATTTGTTTATACTCTTCTAGTAAATACCCATTTTCATCTACCATATCTTTAAAATTTTCTCCCGTAGGTTTATGCCTGTCTAACCAAAGCATAAGCATTGGTAAATCAATTCTAAATTGCGCATCGGTTACTTTTCCTTTCCAAGGGTCGTCAAATTCAGGTATGAAAAAAACACGAGATAGATAAAGGGTATCTTAAACTCCTAACTTTATATATGTTTTTCAGAAAATCAACCAGTTTAAAAAAATTGAAACGACTAAACTTGGAATAATGAAATATATTAAGTTAATAGATTCAGGCATTCCTAATATCTTATTGTGCTTATTGTTTAAAAACATCCATAAATAATTAATTAAATAACTAGAACATATTGAAACAGCATAAGCCATATACCATTTTTGTTTTAATTTAGTTTTTGTTAAAATCAACATTGAAAATAGTGGTACTAAAAAAAACAAAGGTATTTGTTCAAACCACCCAATAAATCCACCTATAAAACCTAGAAAAACATTATATAGCTCATTGTAATTTTGTCGTGTTATTTTAAGTATAGTAAGATAATAAATAAATGGACTATCCAAATTAGTAAAAATAGGTTAGTTTTATTTAGCATTATACCTATCAATTCTTTTTTTCCTAACTTTGAATGAGAATTGTAAATTACCATTGAGAACGTTCTTCAAGGTCATCTAAAGTAAAAGATACAACACTATTTTTTAAATAAAAATCCAATGAGCAATTTCTTATAATATATCCAGATTTAGTCTTTACTAATATTTTCTTATAAATATAAATCGTATTTTCTCTAATTTCAAATCTTAATAAATCATTGTTATAATATTTTAAATGAGTAGTAATAGTTTTGTTTTTTGTAGGAATGTAAACACCTATAAAGTTTACTTTTCCGCATTTACCATTATGAATAAAATCAAAAAAAAAGGTTTCTTCATTAAGTAAATAAAGTTCTTGTCTTTCAAAAGAACTAACAGAATAGTTTTCTTTCAAGTAGCTAATTATAGCTTTTGTTACATTTTTATTATGAGTTAATTCAGGTTCATTTTTTGTTATTACTCCAAAGTCTATTACACTCCTAAAATGCTTGTCAAAATTACAGTAATTTATAGTTTTTTTTTGATGGCAACTTATATTCAATGTACATATTAAAAAGAATAATAAAATATTACCAATTTTATTATTTAATAATCTTTCTTCTTTTTGAGTTTTTTTGAATATTGACATAAATTTCAGTTTTATTATTTCCATATTTTTTAATAGCAGAATTTATAGTATTTACAAGTCTATTTTGTTCTCTGTTTGAAGGTGTTCCTTTGTCTAAAGGAGTTAAACTATTTTTATCATTAATTACATCAATCGCTTTTTTTTCCCAAGCATTTGCTTCTTTCCAAGTTGAAAACACCATTTTTGGTGAGATAACACCATAACATCCATAAGTTCCGCCAATTCTATGCTTAGACCCTTTTGCTTTGGTATAATATCCACCAATATGAATCATAACATCTGCTGCAGTTTTAGGTGATTTTCTTTTAACTTTATATGATATAGGTTCGCCATCAGTAAAATAGTCAAAATCTCTAGGTAATTCTTCAATATCAAAAGGATCTAAAGCATAGGCTCCGTATGTGTCAGCATAATCAACTGTAGCGATAGCCTTTATATTTATTTCTTTTAAAGGCTCGGAAGATCGGTTAACTATTTTTGATTTTTTTGTTTTAGGGTCTATTCCTAAATCGTAAAATCCATCTCTTGTGAGGTTAAATTTAGTTAGTTCTTTTTTATTATTGTCATTATCTACATAGTAGATAATTGTTTCATATGTAGCAATTGCTAATACATTAATAGTACCTGCTCCATAAATTTTACTGATGGTCCAACCACTAATTTTATTGCTTATTTTTATAAGAATATAGTTTCCTTTAATTATTGGAAGTTCTATTTTTAAAGTTTTATGAGGATAATTATCGAAAGATGCTATTGCCATAAGTATTAATTTTTTTGTTCTACTGCTTTTATCTTTATTTTGGTTATATTATCTGTAATTTTTATATTACGGATAATATCGTCTTTCATATGCTTTCCATTATATTCAAAGTCTTTTGATTTATCCTCCAAATCTATATTTATACTTTCTCCTATAGCGTATTCTGTTTTTAGAATGATAAAAAACTCTTCATTTATATCTATCTCTTTTTTTGTAATTCTATTGTCTTCAATATCTTCTAAATGGTAATTTAAAAAATTAGGCTCATCATTGCTTTCCATAGCTTGATAAGGCATTCTTTCGCTTGGCGGAATCCAACTTACATTCCAACGTTTTACAAATTCTACACCATAGTTTTGTATGGCTGGCGAAATTGTTAAAATGGTTTGCATTGGTTCTTCACCTTCTGCATTAAATGTCTCTTTAAAGTAAATTAAATGAGCATCATTAAATTCATAAGTTTTTGTTGGAGGATAATCAAATCCGTTTTCGTAAAAACACACTTTTCCTTCTTCCATTTTATCGGCTTCATTCCAAGTATTATCTTCATTTTCTTTGGTCATCCATCTCAAAATAATGTCAGTATCTCTATCTGTAGCGAAGCAAAGAGTAATTAATCCACCTATAAAATCAGTAGCTGGTTTACCATTCATTCTAATTTCTCTATGATAATTCATATCAGTCCAGAGTAACTCTATTTCTTTACCTAATATAAATAGTTTAGCTAATGTCATTTTATTTTTTTAGTTATTGTGCTTAATGTTTTGTAACAACAGTATATAAATATTTTAAAAATTATTAATTATACATAGTTACTTTTTATTTGGATTGTCTTTATTAGTTGCTTAAACAGTGATTATATTTGTACTTTTTTTAAAATTGAAGAGGCCAAACTATATTCCTTAGATGGGAACATTGAATTTAATCAGATTCTCATATTTTTAAATAATTATACTATTATTTAACATCAAATCATATTTAATATCCTGACTTTAAATTAATTTTTCTCATTTTAAATTATGCGAATTAGTACTTAAATCCGATATCAAAAGATTGATTACATTAGTAGAGTCGCTTTTTTATCACAGGACAAAATAGTCAGAAATAAAATAATTGAAAAAAGATTGATTTATTTAGTGGCTTTTCTTTTTAAATTTTGAGACAAAAATAATTATTAAAATACATAAAAATTAAATATACAGCATGCTTTTCGATAAAAAATGAAATTTGTGGTGTTTTATTACAAAAAATCATTAAACAGAAAAAGTGTTGAATTTTCAACACTTTTTTCAATATATGAATTTGTATTACACTATTTAAGCAGTATAAAAGAACTGTTGATTAGTTTAGTGCCTTGAAATACATGAACACTATATTTTCCAGTTTCAAAAACTTCGTCTGGTAAAGGCTCAACATAATCACAAACTGTAACTAATTTATTTTGATACCTGAATTTTGATATTTTGCTTATATTTACAAAATTACCCTCAGCATCATTCATGTAAAATCTACCGCCAACCACTTTTTTAGAAGGAGAAACAACTTGTATATAAAATTCCTTTTCACCTGATTCAGCCAATATGTTAGCAGGAATTTCATAACACACTTCTATACCTGAAACTTTTTTTGCTTTATTAGTAGCAGCTACTTTTCCAGATTTTTTTATGCGTATAGACTTATTAGTAATACTTGTAACACTTAACTTTTGAGCTTTGGTAACAATTTTGTTTAACTTATCATTTTTAGCTTCAATTTCCTTATAAACAATAAGTGTGGTTTCCAACTGTTCAACAACACTATCTTTTTCTATTACAAGTTTTAAATTTTCTTCTTTAAGTCGTATATTTTCTTTTTGAAGTTTATTTAATCTAGATTTTAAATTGTCTCTAACGGATCGTAATTTCTTTACTAAAGTATAATCAGGCTTTATATTCTGAACAGAATCTAAAAGTCTATTCAGCTTAATCTTTGTTGCTATAATTTCTTCTTCATTTACTTCATTTTCTTGAAGAAAATCGTCATAATCTTGCTGCACTTTTTTAAGTTCAGCAATTTTTATTGCTTTCTCTGTTTCAAATGCTTGTTGAGTATTTTGGATTTTTGAATTTTGTAAAAAACTATAAGTTACTACTCCTATTAACAATAGAATTAAAATTGCAATGATTAAGGCTGATATTTTTTTTTTGGATTTATTTTCAGTCATTGTAGTTTTGTAATTAATTAGTTTATAAGATAGTAATATATAAAAGAAGAATCAATTTTTCTAGTAACATATCGATAAAAAGCTTTCTATAATAAAAATAATTAATTTTTAGATAGTTCTTTTGCTCTATTGTAAGCTGCAACAACACCTTCTTTAATTTTGCTCTGGACTTGATTTGATTCAAATGAAGTTAGTGCAGCATGAGTTGTACCCCCTTTAGAAGTCACTCGATCAATCCATGTTTTTGCATCAACACTTGACGATTCAAATAATTGAGAAGTTCCTGAAAATGTATTTAAAACAATACATTTAGCTTCATCTGGTGAAAAGCCAAATATTTCTGCCTGTTCCATCATAGCATTCATCATATAAAACACATATGCTGGTCCACTTCCAGAAAGTGCAGTAATCGCATCTATTTGATCTTCAGTCTTGGTTTCTATTATTTTTCCAGTAGCTCCTAAAATTTGATCTACAATTTTTAAATCTATTTTAGAAATTTTTTCAGCACAAAAATACCCTGTAACTCCATGTCCAACTTGTGAGGGTAAGTTAGGCATGGCTCTAACTATTTTAGGAATTTGTAAACCATTTAAAATAGTATTTAAGGTAACACCTGCCATTATTGAAATAACCAATTGATTTGTGTTAACCATCGTAATAATCTCTTCAAAAACCAATTTTGCTACCTGAGGTTTTATAGCTAACAGAATAACTTCAGCGCTACTTACACAATTTTTGGCGTTGTCGTAAATATTAAATTTTGTTTTGGTTTTTAAATCTATAATTTTAGAAGACTCTTTTTCTAAAATTGAAATAGACGCATCTACAGAATTTTGAGCTATTGATTTTGCATATGTCAATCCCATATTACCACCACCTATAACTAGTATTTTCATCCTTAATTTTTTATTTGTTGTGATTTACTATCGTAATTGCCTATCCGGCTCACTGCGTTTATCCCATTTAATATCACTAAGTACAGAAGAAGAAATTCCTATAAAAAAATTCCAAGTGGCATTTGCACTAAAGGGCACCCAGTTAAAACTCATGGACCAACTTTCCAAATCTCTTTGAAAACGAAGATTGGTAAATGTAATTCCTTTATTTACAAAATCATACCCAGAGGAAGCACCCACTTTCCATCGAGGAGCAACTTCAACATCTCCAGAAAAGGATAATGTTTGACCAGATATTTGGTCCTGTCGTGCATTATTGCTATAGTTAATAGAGTAGGAGAGCTGTAAATTCCATGGGATTTTATAATTATAAAAATCTACATCTGTTTTATTCTTTTTTTCCTCTTCTGATTCCTCTTCAAAAAGTTTTCCATTTTGAAAATTTGTATGCGAACCAAAAAGGTCATCAGGTCGACCTCCATTTCTTAAGGTTTCATTGTCGGGATCCAACAAATCAGCTTCTTTTTCCTTTTTCTTTTTATGATTTTTAAAGTCCGTGCTAGAAAAAGAATATCCAAAATTTACACCTCCCGAAGTAAGTCTAAATAAACTTCCTCCGTTATCCATATTAAGCTTATCAATTCTTCTATTATTACCATTAAGAGCATAAGGATCTAGAGTTCCTCTAAAGTTAATATTCAATTTTTTTGTAATCGGAATATTACCACTCACTCCAATTGGTCTTAACTTTAACGAATCTGCTTTAAAATTATAGCCTGAAGAAAAGTTTAATGAGTTTAAAATTTTAATTCGTTTGGGCTCTGTTTTAGTAGTGTCGCTGTCAGTAATTTTTGCTTCTAAATTATTACCAATAGAAAAATTCATCGAGCTAGACTCGGTTCTACCTGGAGCCCCAAATACACCTCTCTCAAATCTACTAAAACTACGTCTTCGCTCTTCTTCTTCTAACGCAGGATTGCCAGGGATAATTAATTCTTCATAAAATTGATCAAACGATGGTCCATAACTATATCCAATTTGCGGCCTTACGACATGCCTAATAGCTTTTATTTTAGAATTTTTATTAAATTTTACGGTTCCATAAAATGTAGTTCCAACTGAAGTTGAAAAGTTATAAGTCCTGTAAGCATCAAAACCCTTAATAGTGTCAGTAACTACTCCTTCACTATTAGCAAATTCGTTATTTGGATCATAACGTTGGTCTTGTGTCTCAAAAACCCAATTTTCAGTATAACTTGTACTTGCTGATGTGCTTAAATATTTTAAAATTTTAAAATTAGTACTAATAGGGATTCTATGTTGAATGCCCGTTTTAGCTTCGTTAAACATTTTCTGAGTCAAAAAGTCAGCTTCATCAACATCCATCGTGTTTCTTAAGGTAGAAGAAGGCTGGAAATTAATATTTTGAATAACTCCTTTTTTGACACCTGATTTAGGAGCAAAAGGATAGATTCGTGAAATATTTACACTTGTAGGTGTACTTAAATTTACTTGCTGTGTTTGACTGTTTTGTTGAATGTTAATGGCCGTTTGAAAGTCAACTCTAGGCTCTATAGGAAATGTTTTAGAATATGATATGTTTGAAGATAGTGTATTATTTAAAACGGAACCAAAATTGGACTGATTTCTAGATTGTCTAAAAAATTGACTACTTCCAAAATTTACACTTGCTCCAAATCGGGAATTTGGAGATGATTTAGAATCCTGATTGTGTGACCAACGAATATTGTAATTTGTAGATTTTGAAAAATCAGGTAATCCACGTTCACTATTTAAATTATTTTCAAATCGTAAACTTAAATTTCCTCTATACTTATAGCGTTTAGCATAATTAGAATCTGCTCGTAATGCAAAACTACTGTTTGTAGAGTAATCGCCAACTAATGTAAGGTTTACGTAATCGTTAATTGCAAAATAGTATCCTCCGTTCTGAAAAGTAAACCCACGTGTATTACTATCACTAAAACTAGGAATTATAAACCCAGAAACAGCTTCTTCTTTCATCGGAAAATATCCAAAAGGTAATCCTAATGGTGTGGGTACATCTGCGATATACATATTTACTAAGCCTGTAACAATTTTTTTCTTAGGAACAAATTTAATTTTACGTGCATAAAAATAATATTCAGGATCGTCAAGATCTTTAGAAGTCGTAAATTTTACATTTTTCATATAAACTACGGAATCATTTTCCCGTTTTGAAACCTCATTGATAATATTAAACTCGCTTTGGCTTGTTTTAGAGTTATAAATAAGTGCTTTTTTGGACTTAAAATTAAAACGAATTGTATCTGGTTCTACAATATTGGTGCCTTGAGTAAAAATGGGAGTCTGAGTATATACTTCGGAAGTGTCTATAATTCCTTTTGCGTAAACCTCCTTTTTATCTTGATTTACTATTATACTTCCAGATTCAATATCCAAATCAGTATATTTTATCTTAGCATCATTATAAAGGTACATTTTGTTATTACGTCTATTCATGCGCATGTAATCTGTTGCGCTATAAACTACATCGCCATCTAAAAAAGGTTTCTTTTTTATGGTATCGTTAGCTGTGGAGTCGATTTCGGAAAGTTTAGTTTCTTTTTTTAAAGTTATAGAATCTTTATTCTTAATTTTTAAAAGTTCCGAATCAGTCTTTTGTGCGTTTATAACACCTAAAGTTAGACAACAAAAAAAAAGACATATATACTTCAATGTGTATTGCAAAATTTTATGCTAATTTTATAAGGAATTTCCTAAATCTCACAGCTCGCTAAATTACATTTATTTTTTAGGTTGGTATTATTGTTGCATTAAAAAAATAAACAACTTTTTTATGTCATAACTCAGAAACATATTAAATTGACTCCCTAAAGTCAGTATTGTTGCTGTTAAATTAGTTTTTTTTAAATCGATACCATATGATCAAGCATATTAGCTTCTTAATAGCTTTGTTTTTAACCTTTAATTTTTTTGCAGAAGAAAATAGAATCCCCCCAAAAAAACAATTTGTAGTAGTTTTGGATGCAGGACATGGTGGTCATGATCCAGGGAATAGAGGTAATGGTTTATTTGAAAAAACAATAGCATTAGATATTATTTTAAAAACAGGGGCTATTTTAGAAAAGAATCCAAATATAAAAGTAGTATATACTCGAAAAACAGATGTTTTTATAGATTTGTTTGTTAGAGGGCAAATAGCCAATAAAGTAAAAGCAGATTTATTTGTATCAGTACACTGCAATGCTCACAATACCCAAGCATTTGGTACTGAGACTTTTGTTTTAGGACTTCACGCTAATAGTAGAAACTTTAATATTGCTAAAAAAGAAAACTCTGTAATTTTATTAGAAGATAACTACAAAAAGAATTATGAAGGTTTTGATCCAAATTCTCCAGAATCAGTCATTGGCTTAACAATTACTCAAGAAGAATATTTAGAGCAGAGTTTGAGTTTGGCAAGCTTTGTTCAAAATAATTTTTCAAAACAATTAAACCGAAAAAACAGAGGAGTTAAACAAGCTGGATTTATAGTGCTTCATCAAACTTTTATGCCTAGTGTATTAATAGAAACTGGTTTTTTGTCTAACAAAAATGAAGGGAAGTATTTGAATTCTTATAAAGGAAAAAGCCAAATGTCCCAATCTATCGCCAAAGCAATTTTAGATTACAAAAAAAGTACTGAAGATTCTTTTGCTGTTGAACCAGAGTTAATTATTGAAAAAACAAAACTGCCTGTAAGTGATCCACCAAAAAAAAATATTCCTACTGCGACTAAAATAGCAACAACAACAAAATCGTTGGATTCAAAAAAGAAACCTTTAACTAAGGTTGTGAAAAAAGAAGTTCCTAAAAAAGCAGCTGTAACTCTAAAAGAAAAATCACAAATACTTTACAGAGTACAATTAGCCGCTTCAATAAAATTAATTGAGCCTAACGCTAAGAACTTTAAAGGTGTTTCTACAGTAGAAATGTTAGAAATTGGAAGATATTATAAATATTATTTTGGCAAAACTTCAAATTATAAAAATGCTTTAGAATTAAGAAGGGAAGCAGTTAAATATGGTTTTAAAACTAGTTTTATTGTAGGGTTTGAAAATGGGCAACCAATAAAACTTTCTGAAGCAATAAAAAAAAGTAGAAAATAAGAGATTAATAGAAAGATTGATAGTTTGTTTATTATGAACTCGTTTAAACTTTTTTCAATTGGCTGCAAAATGATCTTTTTCACTCACTTTTTATCCATTTTTTTGTTCCGTAGCAATGCTATGCAACCATAAAATGATTTCAATTGAGCAAAAAATCTCTATTTTTTGCTTCAATCAAAAAAATTTAAACAATTTCTATGTGAGTAATCAAAAAACAGCGGGAAATAAATTTTAAAAAACTATATTTAATGATAAGAATACCAAAAATTAACAGTGAAAAGTATTGAAAATATGATATAAACAGAAGTAATAATTTAATTGAAAATAATTAGATTTAGTTGAAGTTATTCTGTAAAATTGATAGAACCTAAAAAAACCTCTTACAAAAATTTATATTTTTACAAGAGGTATTAAATTGATTAAATTTGTTTTTGTAATCGAGAATATTACTAGTTTTCAGCAATATTAGGACTCAACCATTTTTCTGCGACACTTAATTCAATGTCTTTTCGCTTGGCAAAGTCTGCTACTTGATCTTTTTTAATTTTCCCAAGTCCAAAGTAACGCGCTTCTTCATTACCAAAATAATAACCAGAAACGGAAGCTGCTGGCCACATGGCTAAACCTTCAGTTAGTTTAACATTAATATTTTCTTCAACTTTAAGTAACTTCCAAATGGTTTGTTTTTCTAAGTGATCTGGGCAAGCAGGGTAACCAGGTGCAGGTCTAATACCTTTGTAGGTTTCTTTGATTAGCTCTTGGTTAGATAAACCTTCATCAGCAGCATAACCCCAATCATTAATACGTATGCGTTTATGTAAAAATTCAGCGTAAGCTTCTGCTAAACGGTCTGCTAAAGCTTTAATCATAATAGAGTTATAATCATCTAAGTTGTCCTCAAATTCTTTGGCTTTTTCTGGCGTACCAAAGCCTGTTGAAACACAAAAACAACCCATGTAATCTTGGCGACCACTTTTTTTAGGTGCTACATAGTCTGATAATGCAAAATTTGGTTTTTTAGCGTGTTTTTTTAATTGTTGTCGTAAAGTCCTAAAAGTAGCTTTTGTTTCTCCATCTAAGCCAACTTCAATATCATCTTTATTAACAGTATTTGCTTCAAATAGCCCGAAAATTGCTTTACCTGTCAACCATTTTTCTTCTAATAATTGTGTTAGCATTTCGGTAGCGTCTCGAAATAATTCAGTTGCTTGCTCTCCAACAACTTTGTCAGTTAAAATAGCTGGGTATTTTCCGTGTAAATCCCATGATCTAAAAAATGGCGTCCAATCAATAAATTCAACTAATTTATTTAAATCTTGGTTCTCAATAACTTGAATTCCTAATTGGTTTGGTTTTACGATTTCAGTTGTTTTCCAATCAATTTTATAATTGTTTTCGCGTGCTTCTCTAATTGAAAGGTATTCTTTCTTTTTTGTTCGTTTTAAGAATTGCTCCCTAAACACATCGTAATCTGCTTTTATATCAGATATATATTTTTCCTTAGTTTCTGGTTTTAGTAAATCTCCAACAACAGTAACAGCACGTGAAGCATCATTTACATGCACAACGGATCCTTCATATTGAGGATCAATTTTTACGGCTGTATGTGCTTTACTTGTAGTTGCGCCACCTATAAGTAATGGAATTTTAAAGTTTTTACGCTTCATTTCTTTTGCAATGTAGACCATTTCGTCCAGCGAAGGGGTAATTAAACCACTCAAACCTATAGCATCTACGTTTTCAGCAATTGCTGTTTCTATAATTTTTTCTGGTGGTACCATAACCCCAAGATCTACAATCTCATAATTGTTGCAGGCCAATACTACCGAAACTATATTTTTACCAATATCATGAACGTCACCTTTTACTGTAGCCATTAGTATTTTTCCTGCTGCTTCTTGCTTTCCATCCTTTTCTGCTTCAATATAAGGTAGGAGGTAAGCAACCGCTTTTTTCATTACCCGTGCCGATTTCACTACCTGAGGTAAAAACATTTTTCCTGCTCCAAATAAATCTCCAACAACATTCATTCCCGTCATTAGATTATCTTCAATAACTTGGATTGGTCGTGCCATGGTTACTCGGGCTTCTTCAACATCTTCTACTATAAATTGATCGATCCCTTTTACTAGGGCACGTGTAATACGATCCTGTAAACCTTCCTTACGCCATGATAAATCTGGACCTACTTGTTTTTTGCCATCACCTTTTACCGTTTCTGCAAAATCCAATAAACGCTCCGTAGCATCTTCGCGCCTATTTAAAACTACATCTTCTACACGTTCTAATAAATCTTTAGGAATATCATCGTAAACCTCAAGCATAGTAGGATTTACAATCCCCATATTCATTCCAGCTTTAATCGCATGAAATAAAAATACAGAGTGCATGGCTTCACGTACAGGGTTGTTTCCTCTAAAAGAAAAGGAAACATTACTTACACCACCACTAACACTACAATGGGGTAAATTTTCACGCACCCAATGCGTAGCTTCAATAAAATCGATAGCATTTAATTTATGCTCATCCATCCCTGTAGCAACGGGAAAAATATTTAAATCGAAGATAATATCCTCTGGTGCAAAATTTACTTTATCAACTAAAGTTCTATACGAACGTTCAGCAATTTCAATACGGCGTTGATAGTTATCTGCTTGACCAACTTCATCAAAAGCCATTACGATAACAGCGGCACCATAGCGTTTAATTAGTTTGGCATGATGTAAAAATTGAGCTTCACCTTCTTTTAAACTAATTGAATTTACGACACACTTTCCCTGAACGACCTGTAAACCCGCCTCAATAATATCCCATTTGGAACTATCAATCATAATCGGCACACGAGCAATATCAGGCTCCGCCATAATTAGATTAAGATAACGCACCATAGACTCTTTGCCATCAATAAGACCATCGTCCATATTAATGTCAATTACCTGAGCTCCACCTTCTACCTGATGGCGTGCAACATCTAGGGCTTCATCAAATTTTTCTTCCTTAATCAATCGAAGAAACTTTTTTGACCCCGCTACATTTGTGCGCTCTCCAACGTTAATAAAATTCATATTCTCGTTAACTACCATGGGTTCTAAGCCAGATAGTTTTAAGAAACGTTTTGTTGTTGGTTGTTGGTTTATGGTTGAGTGTTTATTGTTCATTGTTTTTCAAAGTTCTCGGTTGTTGAGTGTTTATGATTTGTTTTTCAATGTCTTTTGGTAATTTATAAATCCACCCAGTAATTTTTTGCAAATCATTATTTCTTTCAATAAGGCATTAAATTTGGATTCTTCGATATAGTTTAAATCCAAAGCAATATATAATTGAGTTTCTAATTTATACAAAGATCCACGCAAAATGTAAAAGAATCTAATTTTGTCTTTAGAAGTTCTCCTTCCATAACCTTCCGCTATATTCGAAGGAATAGAAACAGCACATCTTCGAATTCGATCAGTTAAATTGTATCTATTCTTTTTTGGAAAATCATTTGTGGAAGTGTAAATTCCTTTTACTAAAGCTCTGGCTTTTATCCAAATATTTAATTTTGTATAATCCATATCTACTATAAACTATCAACTAACAACTAAACCATCCGCGGCTCATATCCACTCGCTAAATCAGCAATTGCTTTAATGTGTTCTGGTGTTGTACCGCAACAGCCTCCGATAATATTGATCAAGTTTTTATCTAAAAATTCTTTGATTTGAGATGCCATTTGCTCTGGTGTTTCATCATACTCGCCAAAAGCATTTGGTAAACCAGCATTTGGATGTGCTGATACATTGAACTCAGCATTTTTAGCCAATACTTCTAGGTGAGGCGTTAATTGATTAGCTCCTAAAGCACAATTAAAACCAATGCTAAGCATATCGATATGCGATACAGAAACTAAAAAAGCTTCTGCAGTTTGCCCAGATAAGGTTCGTCCACTGGCGTCGGTTATTGTTCCGCTAACCATTATTGGAGTTTTAATTTCACGAGCATCATTTACTTCTTCTATAGCAAATAAAGCTGCTTTGGCATTTAAAGTGTCAAAAATAGTTTCGACTAACAATATATCGCATCCTCCATCTAATAATGCTTCAATTTGAAGTTTGTAAGCAACTCGTAATTGATCGAAGGTAACAGCTCTATATCCAGGATCGTTTACATCTGGTGACATGCTTGCAGTTCGATTTGTAGGGCCAATAGCACCAGCTACATATCTAGGTTTATCAGGATTTTTTGCTGTGTATTCATCCGCAACTTCACGAGCAATTTTTGCCGATTCGTAATTTAATTCATATACTAAATCTTCCATTCCATAATCTTCCATGGCTATGGTTGTTCCTGAGAACGTATTGGTTTCGGCAATATCAGCTCCAGCCTCAAAATATAAGGCATGGATTTCTTTAATTGCTTCTGGCTGGGTAATACTCAATAAATCGTTATTCCCCTGTAAAGGTTGTCCCCAATCCTTAAAACGCTCTCCACGATAATCTTCTTCGGTAAACTTATGACGTTGAATCATGGTTCCCATAGCTCCATCGAGAATAAGGATACGTTTTTTTAAAATATCTTGAATTTTTGTCATACCAATATGTCGAGAATAGTAATGCAAAATTACGCTACTATTCAATTTGCAAAGGTACTTTATAGCTACGTATTGAACAACTTAAAAGTATGGGGTTATGATACGGGTTAATACTTTTGTGATTGCAGTTAAAAACCACTTCAAATGTTAAGTAAATTTGCTTTTTTAAAGATTAAATATAAATCATTTTGATTATTGAAAATGAATACTAATTATCTTCAATAATAATAGATGTCTATTAAATTTAAAGTCGCTTATTTTTGATTGCCCTAAATTTTGAACTTATAAAGAAAATTATGCTATTGAAATCTACTTTTATATTACCTAAAACTGCTACTTTTTTAATTGTTGGAATAGTTAGTATTCTACTTATTTACACTGTCGTATATTTTATTTTAAATAGAATTGGAAAAAATCCTAAGTATTTTTTACCCTTAAATTTTGCAAAAAAAATACGTTTACCATTACTAATTTTTTTAGCTTTTTTAATGACGTATAGTCTTGGAATATCTCTTTCAGAACTTTCGGAAACACAACAATATTTAGTTAAGAAAATAGGAGTTATTGGAATAATTTTTTCATTGAGCTGGTTATTGATTGTTACTTTAAAAGCAGTTAAAAATAAGGTTGTTAGTAGATATGATATTACTGAAACGAACAATCTCAAAGCGAGAAAAATATATACTCAATTTAATATTCTCGAAAATATAGTTTCTTTTGTAATTATTCTTTTTGCTATTGGAATTGCATTAATGAGTTTTGACAATATTCGTCAAATAGGAATTAGCATGCTTACTTCAGCTGGTATAGCTGGAATAATTATTGGTTTTGCAGCTCAAAAAGCATTAGCAACACTACTTGCTGGAGTACAAATTGCATTTACACAGCCTATACGGTTGGACGATGTTGTAATTGTTGAAGGGGAGTGGGGTACTATCGAGGAAATTAACTTGACTTATGTGGTTGTAAAAATTTGGGATAAACGGAGATTGGTAGTACCAACAACTTATTTTATAGAAAAACCTTTTCAAAATTGGACAAAAAATTCTTCGGATTTAATAGGCACTGTTTTTATATATACGGATTATAATTTTCCTGCAGAAGCTTTAAGAAAGGAATTAACCAAAATATTAGAAGCTACACCTTTGTGGGATGGGCAAGTAAATGTACTTCAGGTAACGGATACAAAAAAAGATTGGGTAGAGTTAAGGGCTTTGGTGAGTTCTAAAGATGCACCTACTGGTTGGGATTTAAGAGTATTGGTTAGAGAAAAGTTACTTACTTTTATGCAACAAAATTATCCTGATAACTTAGCATTTAATAGAGTTAGTTTAACTAAATATGTTGAAAAATAAATTTAAGTTAAATATTGTTTAATGCAGGAATACCACATCGAGCGTAAAATGATTCCCATTAAATTAGATGTCTGACATAAAGAGCTATCGGTTGTTAATTTGTTTAGTCTTTTGAGTACAAAGTATTATTATCAAATTTTAAAAAGTAATTTTAAAATTTATAGTTTATCATTTTTTATAATTATGTGATTTAGAAGATGAACTCGTTTAAACTTTTTTGATTGAAGCGAAAAATAGAGATTTTTTGCTCAATTGAAATTATTTTATGGTTGCATAGCATCGCTACGGAACAAAA
>ENA-ORXT01000745-ORXT01000745.1-marine-metagenome-genome-assembly--contig:-NODE-745-length-49084-cov-5.175689_pt1 | contig 49084 bp, 38 predicted proteins | sample MGYA00237868_ERZ511482 | MGnify/ENA metagenome assembly ERZ511482
AGGAATGCCGAAGCAGGTGCGGGTAGAGATGCTTCTCGATGCCTGCCAGCTTCGCGCGTTCGTCGACGATCTGCTGAACGCGCGACGAACTCAGCCGACCCCCGCGAATCGTGAGGAAGAGATGACTCTGCGTCTTCGGCCCAACCAGTTTGGGGCGTTCCCCTTCTAAATAAGCCACGATCGCGTCGCGGGCCTTGTCTCCGACGGGAACGATGCGGGTCTTGTTCCCCTTGCCGGTCACGCGGAGCCAGCCGTCTTCCAGGTTCAGCGCCTCGAGCTTCGCCCCGGTAAGCTCGGAAACGCGGAGCCCGGAAGCATAGAGCAGCTCGAGGATGGCTCGGTCGCGAAGCCCGAGTCGCTCGGTGACGTCCACGCTTTCCAGAAGCCGGGCGACCTCGGCCGCCGAGATGGTTTCGGGCAGACGATTCTCGGCTCGGGGCGAAGCCAGCGGCTCGGCGGGGTCCTCGGCCAGCCCCCGTCGAATGCGCAGCCAGCGAAAGAACACCTTGGCCGCAATGGCGTGAAACCGGAGACTCGAAGCCTCAAGCCCGCTCTCCTTGCGGACTCCGAGCCAGTCCGAAAGGTGCTTGGTCGTCACCTCCCCCGCCGCCTTGACCCCGCGCTCTTCCCGGAGCCAGGGGACTAGATTCTCGAGAGAGAACCGCAAGCCAACCTGGTAGTTCGCGGAGAGCCCCCGCTCGGTCGCCAGATAGAGCAGAAAGCCCTCGATCTCGTCTTCGAGGGTCATGGCCCACTATGACCCGTGCAGTCGTCGCTCCCAAATGGTTGTTTCTCGGCGAACCGAGCCTAAGCTCGCGGCCTTCCAAGACGACGATGCCAAAAGTCTACTTCAAGACCTACGGGTGCCAGATGAACGAGCGCGACACTGCACAGGTGTCGAAGATGTTCCTCGAGCGCGGCTACACGCTGACAGGCGACGAGCATGAGGCCGACGTCGTCCTGATCAACACCTGCTCCGTGCGTGATCAGGCCGAGCAGAAGGCTCTCGGAAAAATGGGCATGCTCGGCAAGGAACGCCGGGACCGGAACCACGTCGTCTACGGTTTCCTCGGCTGCATGGCGCAGAGCCGCGGGCAGGAACTGATCAACCAGGTACCGCACCTCGACCTCGTCGCCGGCACGCAGAAGTATCATCGAGTCGTCGAGTATGTCGATACCCTGCTCAAGCACCGGCTCGAGAGGCAGATGGACGACCCCCGCTTCTCGATCGTTGACGTCGCCGAAGAGGCTGACTCTCAAAACACGATCCGCGAACACGAACTCCACGACCGCCAAGCGACGGCCTTCGTGAGCATCATGCAGGGCTGCAACATGAAATGCTCCTTCTGTATCGTGCCCTACACGCGCGGAGGCGAACGCGCCCGACCCATCGCCGAGATCGTCGAAGAGGTTCGCTCGCTGGCCGATCGCGGAGTGCGCGAAGTCACGCTGCTCGGCCAGATCGTCAACCTCTACGGCCGCACCGAGTTCGAACGAATCGACGGGAAAAGTCCCTTCGTTCAACTCCTCGAGGCCGTCCACGAGGTCGACGGCATCGACCGCATTCGGTTTACCTCCCCCCACCCCGTCGGCTACCGCGAAGATCTCATCCAGGCCTTCGGCGATCTGCCCAAGCTCGCCTCCCACGTCCACCTGCCCCTTCAGAGCGGTTCGGACCGGATCCTCAAGCAGATGCGGCGTCCGTATAAGACCGAGCGCTTTGTCGAGATCTGCGACGCCATGCGGGCGGTGCGACCCGGCATCGCGCTCTCGACGGACGTCATCGTCGGTTTCCCCGGCGAGACCGAACAGGACTACCAACTCACCCGTGATCTGGTCGAGAGGGTGCAGTTTGAAAACGCCTTCGTCTTTCGCTACTCCAAGAGACGCGGCACTCCCGCCGCCGAGATGCCCGATGGCGATCAGATCGACGAGAAAACCAAAGAGGAGCGCAATCAGGATCTCCTCGCCCTCGTCAACGATCTCGGCCGGCCCCGCTACGAAGAACTCGTCGGACAGCAGGTCGAGATCCTCTGTGAAGGATACAGCAAGACCAACCGCGAGACCCTGACGGGTCGCACCGGCACCAATAAGATCGTCATCTTCACCGGCGACCACAACCGCTTCACCGGCGAGATTTTCGACGTGAAAATCGAGAGCTTCCAGAACTTCACACTTTACGGCACGCCGGCGCTGGACCTGTGATTTCAGTTGCGGTAAGCCTTGGTTCCCGTTCTCGTTGCCCACGACTTCCCAGATGATCGATCTCTACGAGAAACTCTACGTGTACGGACTCCCGATGAAGCCGGTGGGCATCGCACTTGGGCTCTTCCTCATCCTCTCCCACGGCTTTGCGCTAATTCGGCCCGCCTCGGCCCAGCGCTTTCTCAAGTCCTTCCCCCGTAACAAGGTCATCGGCGTCGTTCTTCTCGTCATCGCCGCTGCGTGGACATGGTTCCTCGTACGCAACATGGACATGGGTGAGTTCTTCAAGTGGCGAAATCGCCTCCTCATCCTCATCCCGCTCGGTGCCGTTCTCATGGCACTCTACGCCGACGAATTTCTCAGCGTCCGCGCCCTCGGCTGCATTCTGCTCCTGACCTGCGCCATCATCCTCCGATCCGCCTTCCTCAAGGATCCGTGGATTCCCAAACTGCTTCTGCCGATCCTCTCCTATGTCTGGATCATCTTCGGCCTGTTCTGGGTCGGCATGCCCTACCTCATGCGCGACGGCATCTCCTGGGTCACGCAGAACGCCGGCCGCCTGAAAATCGCGTCTGGCCTCGGAGTTGCGTATGGCATCGCGCTGATCGCTGTCGCTGCCACGCAGTACACGACTTAGGACGGCCAGCGCGCGATTGAGTGCAAGGCGCGAAGGTCCTGACTCGCCCGCCCTGTCTTGCTGACCTTTGGGATCTGGTAGCAAGCCGGATGGTCGGCCATGAACATCATTGCCCTCCTCATTGTCTGCAGCGCGCTCGTGACGACGATCACGAAACCGCCTCCGTCTGAGCAAGAGCAGGCCTTTGTGGCGATCCAGGTGGCCATGGAAGAACCGTGGGACAGCATCACCATCATGATCTACACGATGGACTGTGTAACCAGCATCAACGCCGAGGTCAAAATTGTGGGCGGCAACCAAGGTCCTGTGAAGGTGACCTACGGGGGCGGAATCAATCCCGAGGTCGGCGAGCCAACCGATATCAGCGACGAAGAACTCAAAAGGCTGAAGGCAAAGGCCATCGCAATCGCCAAGATTGCGATGGCCGAGGATTCTTCCAGTGATCGTTGGAACCAACGGTCAGCAGAAGAGCAGCAAGACATCAAAGAGCGTTTGGGCAACTCTTGGGTGCGACATTTTCCACGCAAGATTTGCGATCCAAGTAATCAGCCAAGACAAGAGCACCGTCTTTAACGAAGACTTCGACGACAGGAAGTGGACCTTCCCGCACCGTCGGGCCGATGTCGGCGCTCTACGCCGCCCCGGAGGCAAGGGCGGTCCGCCGTAGCTTGGGAGCTCCGGCTCCCATCGTCCCGACGGTGCGGGACTCCTACACGGTGAACGCGAATCGCGGCGCCTCGGAAAGAGACCTACCCTTCCCGAACGCCGTTCTTGACCTCGTTCTCACGGCACCAACCCTTGATCTCCAAGTCGTTGAAGATCTTGCCGAGCACACGGCGGAGGAGTCCCTTCAAGTTGGGATTGTCGACTTCGGCCAGAGACCGGACGGCGGTTTCTTTGAAAGTCTCGAGAAGCAGGAGGCATTTGTCGAGTCCACCGGACTCATCGGCGAGGTGACGGATGCGATCGACGGTGACTTCGGCTTCGCCGGTCCACAGCGCCTTGAGGAATTCCTTGTCGTCACCCCTGGAGCGCTCGGTCGTCTTGGAAAGAACCACGGACGGCCTGATTCGGTCGAGTTTGTTGTCGCCGGAGTCTTCACCGAGATCGTCGATGTCATCGCGGATCTGGTACGCGATTCCGAGGGCCTCGCTGTAGGCGCCGAGTGCGTCGCCGTACCGGTCGAGCTGTCCGACAAAGGCGGCGCCGAGCTTGAGCGCGACGTCGAAGGCCGGCGAGGTCTTCTGCTTGAAGATGCCGACCACCTGCGCGGTCTTGAGAGGGACCGGAGAGTTAGCCCAGGCGAGTTCGGCTCCCTGACCGCGGCAGAGTTCGCGCTGCCCGTCGGCGGCGATGCGCATCATCTCGACGCGAGCCTCGGCAGGCACGTCGGCCTCGGCGAGAAGCCGGTAGCCTTCTCCAATCAAGAGGTCACCGGCGTTGAGTGCCACAGGGACGCCGTGCTCGTCGTGCAGGGTCGGCTCGCCGTAGCGCTCGACGTCTTCGTCCTCGATGTCGTCGTGGATGAGGGAGGCCTTGTGGAAGCACTCGACGGCCACCGCCACCTTGCGGAGAGAATCCGGCAGGCCCTCGGCACGCTCGTGTTCGGTGCGGAGTGCCTGGACGGTGGCGGCGGTCAGATAAGGACGCCAGCGCTTGCCGTCTTTGGCGAGCCATTCGCGGGCGACCTTCTCGGCGTGCCCTTCCGGTGCGCCCATGATCTTCTCGAGCGACTCCATCTGGAACCACTCCTGAACCTCGTCCTGAAGAGCTCCCAGATCGAGCCGGCGGGTCTTGTCGTCGGAGGTGAGGTGGATGTAGTCCCAGACCCAGTCGTTATCGACGGTCGTGTTGATGCAATCATCCTGAAGCAGAGGAACGGCGATCGCGGGAATCGCAGCCGCCTCGACGTAGGGGAAGGTGCGCTCGAGCACGGCAAGGCAGGAGATGCCGACAATGGCCTCGATCTGGCCGGTCTGGATCAGCGACATGACAACGGCGGATCCCTCGGCGACGAGCACGGCATAGCCGAGCCGCTCAGCCTCGTTCTGGAAGTCTTCGATGGTGCAGAGTCCGCACTGCTTGCAGAGCAGACCGAACTCATCAAAAGGCGCGGGGCACTTGTCCTCGACCCGCAAGCATTTCGGCATGAGGAGCAGACGACGCTCGTAGGGAATCTGGGCGAGGGTCTCGCGCCACATCTCGTTGCTGAGTGTGACCGCCGTGTAGTGCAGGTAGATCTCGTCGAAACCGGTGTCCTCGAGGATCTTGCGGGCGTGCACCTCGATTTCGTCGAGCGGCATCGGCGGGACGGGATTCACCGTATCGACGTACTCGCGGATGAACTTCAGCAACGAGTCCCGCTCGGTCTTCGTCTGCGGAATGTTTTCCTTCGGTGGCCGGACCCGCGTGGCGGTCATCGGGACGGACTTCGGGAGCTTGACGGTTTCGATGGGTTCCATGTTCCTGAGGTCGGGATCGGTCGGATTCAAGGCGAGGAGTCCGCTGGCCAAACTGATACGGCTTCCTGTACTGATAGGAAACCAAAAGAACGGGTCGAGTGGCTAGTCTTCTTTCCGATCTTTGGGGAAGAAGCTGGGTTTTTGGCACTTCCCCTAGCCTTTCTGGGCGTCCAGAGCGGCTTGGGCCTTGGCGGCTGCCTCTTCAGCCTTCTTCATGATTTCCTCGGGTGAAGGCAGAGACTCGAGCACATCCATGGGGATATCCCCCGCCTGAACCAGCTTGGTGAGGCAGCGTTTCCGCTCGTTGAGCGCCTTTCCGGAGTCGCGCTCCTTGCCGAAACGGGACTTGGCCGCCTCCGATCGGTCGCGAAGGCTCTTGTAAATATCGCCTCCAAGCAGAGCCGAAATGTCGACCTTCATCTTCTCCCGGCTGAGATCCTCCTCGCGGACTTCCTCCCCGTTGATCGGGCCGGCCGCGTACTTGGGAAACATGATGGCCACCTCGGGACAGACCCGCGAGCAGGCGGGGCAGTTGGTCTTGCAGTTGTCGTTGTTCTGCACCTGGATCTCGTTCTCGTCATCCACGCCGTAGACGTCGAAGAGGCAGAAGCTGAGGCATTGCATGCAGTTGGTGCAGCGGTCGTAGTCGATGACCGGAAACCAGGGCTTCCACATCTCGGCACCGAGGTCGGGCTGGTTCATGGAACGATCACCACGGGTCTCTTCGACCAGGGAAAGAACCGCTTCCGCTTCAAGACCACCGATGTCGCGGGTCTCGACCTGCACCTTGCCGTCGACATCCTCCACCTGAGGGGCGCCGTCGGGAAATTCGCCGAGCACGAGAATCGAGTCAGCTGCGGCCGGGGCCTCGTTGCCGGGTGTCACCCGTGAGACGGCGTAGCCCTTTTCAAGCAGAGCCATAAGCACGGAAGTCGCCTGCTCGGGTTTCATGAGGGCGGCGCCCTGTCCCTCGTAGAGGATGACCTTGAAGACGGTCTTGTCGGTGTGATTGACGAGCATGGAATCATACTAGCGCGAAACTGTCGGAGGCGGAATCGAAATCAACGCAGGCGATCGAGCATCCACCCCGCCATCTCCGCGTACACCTGCATTTCGGTGATCAGGACATTGTTGTGCCCCGCCCCGGGCACCTCCAGGAAACGTTTGTCCGAAGCCGCGAAAGCATCATGCAGAGCTCGCCCCCGCGCCGGTGGAATGTGGGTGTCCCGATCTCCGTGAAGCACGAGGACCGGACACTTGACCTCACCAGCCCAGTCCACCGGCCGAGTTTGGCTAAAGTCCGCGCCGCCCTTCCAGTCCACGAGTCGGTGAAGCATCCACAGAGTTGGGCCCGCAACGCGGCCCGCGACTTCCCGCACCCGATCAGCCACGAGCGGCTCGAGGTCGTCGAAGGTACTGAGCACGACCAGACCCGCGCAGCGATCGCCGAGTTCGCGAGCCGCTCGGGTGGCGTAGCATCCACCCATGGACTGCCCCCAGAGAAACACCGGCTCTTCGCCCCGACCGAGCGCTTCCAGAAGATCGGGCACCAAACTGATTTCGTGCGGGTGCGTAGCGAACCCCTGCTTGTCGTACCCGCTATCACCGCTGGCTGAGAGGTCGGGGATGACGCAGTCGAACCCCGCAGACGAGAACCGTTCGGCCACCGGCAGGAACGACTCCTTCCGACCGCGCCGCCCGTGGAGAATCACGATGAGCCCCCGCGAATCTCCGAACTCGGGCAAATTGCGACCTCGCTCCTGCAGTTGATCACGCAGGATTGTTCCGCGTTCCGCCGGACCTGCAACCGGGTCTGCGGTGACAAGGAGATAGGGCGTCTTCCCTTGCTGAATCGATCCCTCGGTAATCTTGATCCCGTGAGCAGCGGGAGTTTCCAGCCAAGTCATCCGGGTATCCGGGATCGGCGCCCGCTCCGGGGAGACAAAATCGGCAGCCGCCCAATTGAAAATCGCACCAGCGACGGCAACCCCCGTGAGAACAGGGATTGCAGTGATGAGGAGGATGCGATAGCGCCGGCGCATGTCGCAACCTACGCCCGAACGGGTCAGAAGCTGTCTGGTTTCGGATGAAACCGCTCAGCCTCCCACGAGCAAGAAGTCGCTCTCTGATTCCAAAGCATCCTTGACGCGTTCGCTGGCAATGGAGCCGCCTTCGTGAGGTGGTAGCGAAGCCTTCCATCCGCCGCGCCCCCTCAGGGAACGCCTCCACGCTCTTACGAGACTGTTGCAGATGTACGTACGCTATGGGTCATTCGAAAAAAAAGGGCGCGGCTTCCAGGTCACGAAGCCCAAATTCTTACGAATTCGGCTACGAAAGAGACGATGATTTTAAAAGAATCCGATTGGGGGGAATCTCCGTGAGGTTCTGCAACAGTCTCTCACGAGCGCGGCTATCTCAGTTTATGCGTTCCTTAGAGCCCGACTTATGGACCGGCGAAAGAACAAACTCAAAACTCGTGGCACAGGAGTTCTCCGGGAGGAACGGCAACGGTTCCCACCTTACCTGATGCATCGAAGAGCGAGACCTGCTCGGCTTTGCCGCCGGGGTTCCACAAGACAGCCAACCGCTTCCCGTCGGCACCTTTGAAAACAAGGCTCGTGGGCAACGAGGTGCGGGCGCCAAGATCGACTTCTCCCAGAGCGCGGTTTGCGTGGGCGAGGTAGTACGGCACCCCGGCATGCTTGTGACTGGAGATGGGCCACTTCGCTGCAAAGGCGCTGTCGAAGGCCTCGCAGATCGCCTCGGGTTGCGACCACGCGCCGTAGCCAGCCGCGACCTGACCCCAGTCGCCGTCAATTTTCTCCCAATCGAGTTTGCCCTTATTCTTGTGTTTGCCCTGACGGGTCATCATCTGGTCGAGCTGGAAGACGGCATGCTCCCGGTGACGGCCCATGTAGTGAGAATGAGTCCAACCGGGAAGCCACTGGATTCCGTAGATATGAATCGGTTCACCGCTGAACCAGGTCCACGCGCCGATGTCACGGTCGCGAACCACACTGCAGATCGTTGGTTGGTAGCTGGCGGGCCAGTTTGAGAGTTCGGGATTTTCCCAGCCGTAGCTGTTGTTCCAGTACTCATGGAACGCCTCCGCCTCGATGGCATACCCCATCGCTCCGGTCGCGAGCATCTCTTCATCGCCCATGACCGAGCCGAGAAAGAACAGCGCGGCCCACGCCCCCATCGCCTCCGAACTCGACTCCTGATTGTTGCCGTCGCCGAAGCTCGACATCCCGCCCGCGTAGCTATGCCCCGCCCAGGGTTCGAAAGTTCTCAGCCGAGGCTGATCCTTCGAATCACGCTGCCAGTTGGCGTATTGTCGAGCCACCTCGCGAGCGGCCGGTCCAAAGGTGGCGAGCCACTCCGGATCCTCAGCCCCGACCATCGCGGCGGCGAACACCAGGTACCCATAGTGGAAATGGTTGTCGGTGAACTGCTCGGAACCGTAGCTCGGTCCGAAGCCGACCAGACCGTTCCAAGGCGCCGGATAGCGCGCGTAGTAGCGCGCTTCCTCACCAGTTGAATGACTCAGCCAGTCCGTGGCGATCCGGCGCGCCTCGGCCAGCAGTTCGGGTGCGATCGGATGCTCAAGCTGCTTCGCCATCACCGAAGCCTGCGAGACTTTGAGCATGCTCTTTCCGCCCCAGTAGCTGTCCCTCGCGTGTCGGTTGTCTTCGGGCTTCGAGAGTAGCTCCCTGCCCCACCCTTCCACCAGTGATCCGAGTCGGGCGGAGTCGAATCCACTCCCCGCCTCCGGGAGAGGAAGCTGAGGAACCATCCCCGTGAAAGGCCAGACGATGGAGAACCGATTGCCTGACGCCAACCGGAGACGTCCGCGCCGGGATGCGTACTCGCCGCCTTTCCACGTGAGATCATTCGTGGTCGTCCGATAGTGATGCGGAGCCCAGCCCTGTAAAAAGGGACCGTCCGAGACCACTCTCCACACAGTTTCGACCACGCCCGAGGACGGATCGTACTTCCAGTCGAAGCGGGTGTCCTCAGGCACCGCCGCCGCGTGCTGCTGGAGGACGGCGGCCTGGGCGACATCCTCCATCACGCTCACCGCGAGGAGCGGTCCGCGAAACAAAAGCGCGTCCTCCTGTTGCACGAACTGGCCTCCGGGACCGTGGATTCCAAACAGGCGACCTTGCCTTTCCATCACCCGGACACCGCCCTCTTTGCGCACCGTTCCCCCGCCGAGCGGGATCCGCAGATCGACTCCCTGCGTCTGAATCCAGGTATAGGGCATGCCGCGCCCGAAGGTGACGTCGGCGTGTTTGCCTTCCGCGACCAGCAGCCGCATCTCGACTGACCAGTCGCCCCAGTTCTTGGTCGCCACTCCGGCGATGGCACCATCGCTGGGAGGTGTCGATTCGGCAGAAAGCGTAGTTTGATCACAGGAGATAAAGCCCCAGCCGCCCTTGGATTCATCTACGATCCGAATCTGAGCCTGCTGGCCCTTGTACTTGCGCAGGTCCCAGGTCTGCCACTCCAAGTCGTTGCTCTTCTTGCCCACCGCCTGATGCACCGAGGCGCCGCCGACCATCAGATGGACACCGAGTTGGGATCGGTCGTCGCCGCCCGCGACCTTGATGTGGAGATACTCGTGATCGATGTCGAATTCGGGCGAGGTCGCCGTGCCGATGCCTCCGTCGCCCCCGTAAAAGCTGCAGGCGAACTGCTTCCCGATGAAGCCGGTGCTGCGCTGCTGAAGCACGTTCATCGGACGCGGACCGAAAGCCGTCCCTTCCAGCGCCCAGCCGAGTTCATCCCAGTTCTGCTCAAAATCGTAGAGCAGCTTTGAGGTCGTTTCCGGCGGGTTGGGATCAACCGGCTCCACGAGGAGAGGTTCTCCCTCGACGAGCATGGTCCCGTTCTGGTTCCACCCTTTCGGATACCAAAGCTTCAGAGATCCCGCGTCGGCGCTGATCGTCAGTGGGTAGGCGTACATCTTGCCGGGATACGGCGAGTCCGAAAGCAGGCTGGTCCACCAGTCATTGGTAGGCAGCGGCCTGCCCACGGCCTCCCCCACACGCTTCGGCTGCTTCGCAAAGAGCTTCTTCACCCCTTCCGTCTGAGGTGGCTGCGGAGCGAAGGAAGGGGACTGCCCGAAGACAGCGGACAGGGACAGAATAGAAACGGCAAACCAGCGCAACAGCATGCGCGGATGCTAGGCGGCTGGCGTCGCAGGACCAGACGTTTTCAGCTACGCAGATCTGCCTTGGGTGGAGCGTGACGTCCTCGGCGCGCTGGCGTTGCCAGAGGGAAAGAGGGGCTGGCTTCGCCCGCCAACTCGCCGGGACGTCGAGTTCCACCACGGGGCCGCATCCATACTCGAAAGGCTTTACCAGTCTCTCGCCGATCTCCCTCGCCATTCCCCAGCCGCAGACGGCGCTACTCTTTTTCGCTGGATCATTCTTCCAATGCCCTTCGCAAAGGATTGCGATTGAGTTTTGTCACTGGCACGCCACCTCCCTATTGAGAAGTTCCTTTGCCGCCACCTCAACCCGCTCGCGCTCCTCGACCGAGAGGTTGCTGAGCAGCGGAAAAGCGGGACCGGTCTCGGCGATGCCGACGAGGGCGACGGCGTCGTGGAGGACGCGGATCGGGTTGATCTCGTTTCGCAGATCCTCGAGGGGGCGAAAGAGTTTGCGGAGGGTTTCGGCCTCTTGGATTTTTCCGGCCTGGACGTACTTTCGGAAGGTCTCGGAGAGCCGCGGAGCCACGCAGACGCAGCCGGCCGTAAAGCCGGTGAGACCGAACTTTCGGAGATGAGTGATCGCGGGTTGCTCGCCGATTCCGCTGACGATGAGATCCGGGCTCACGAGGGTGACGAGTTTTTCCAAGTAGGCATCGACGGCGGGATCGGCTTCGACCCGGGCGTACTTGATGAAGGAGACGAAGCCGTCGTTCACGAGTTCGGCCACCTCTTCGGGCTCCAGATAGCCGTCGGCCTTGAGATACAGGACGGCGGGGCTGCCGACCACCTCGACATACTGACGGAAGCCTCGGGCGACACCTTCACCCGTCGTGAGCCCGCTCATCGGCAGCATCATCGAGGTTGGAAAGTCGAAACCCTTGAGAATCTCAGCCTGGTCAAGAGCGGTGCCATGGCAGGGACCAGCAGAGGGGATGACCCAGGTGTCGGGCGCGACTGTCTCGACGAGCATCTCGAGTGTGCTTCGGTATTCGCTAGGTCGAATGTGGTAGAAGTTGGCGTTGCCTCCGTAGAGCAGGGTCGAGATCCCGCCGCCCTCGATGTGACGGATGATCTTGGCGTTCTCGACGGGGCAGACGGCGCCATCGGGACGGCGGGCGAGCGGAGGGACGGCAAGGACTGATCCGGCGAGATCTTCCTTGGTGATGGCGGTCGTTTTCATTCGAGCGTGTTCGTGATCAGTGAATTCCGGGATCGGGCGTGGTCGATCCGTCGTGATGGAGAAAGCGAAAATCACAGCCTTCATTGGCCTGGGTGATCTCCTTCTCGAGGAGCATGCCGTAGCCTCGGCTGAACCGCGCGGGCGGCGGAGTCCAGGCCGCACGACGAAGCTCCATTTCCTCGTCGTCGATCTGGAGGTGAATCAGACGGGCCGCGACGTCGAGTTCGATGAGGTCGCCGTCCTGCACCAGAGCAAGGGGTCCACCGACCGCCGACTCAGGCGCGACATGCAGCACGCAGGTCCCGTAGCTCGTGCCGCTCATCCGAGCGTCGGATACCCGCACCATGTCACGCACTCCCTGTTCGAGCAGGTACTTGGGAATGGGGAGCATGCCAGACTCCGGCATAGCCGGAGCCCCGATCGGCCCGGCACTCTGCATGACCAGAACATGGTCCGCCGTGAGCTTGAGGGAGGGATCATCAATCCGCTCCTTGAGGTCGAAGTAGTCCTTGAACACGACAGCAGGGCCGATGTGCTGAAGGAGCGCCGAGCTCGCAGCTGCCGGTTTGATGACGGCGCCGTCGGGCGCGAGGTTGCCTCGGAGAACGGCGAGGCTGCCCGTAGCGGAGACTGGGTTGTCGAGTGGGCGGATGACATCATCGCGATAGACCTCTACCCCTCCGATGGCTTCACCGAGGCTCTCGCCACTGACGGTCGGGCAGTCGAGATGAAGATGCTCACGCATTCGGCCAAGGAGCCCGAGGAGGCCGCCTGCCTCGAAAAAATCGGCCATCACGAACTCGCCGGATGGCTTAAGATTCGCGAGCACGGGCACCTTGGCGGCGATCTCATCGAAGCGCTCGAGACCCAGGTCGATACCGGCCCGGCGTGCCATTGCAATGAGATGAATGATCGCATTCGTCGAGCCGCCGATGGCCATCTCGACGGCGATCGCATTGTCGACGGACTCCTTGGTCAAGTACCGGGAAATTCGGTCGTCGGCGTGCACCATTTCCACGATGCGAAGTCCGCACCGCGCGGCCATCCGCTCGTGGGCGGCGTGAACGGCGGGGATCGAGGCCGAACCGGGAAGCGAGAGCCCAAGCGTCTCGACCAGAGAAGTCATTGTCGAGGCCGTGCCCATGGTCATGCAGTGCCCTGGCCCGGGGGTGATGTGGTCCTCGAAATCTTCCCAGTCCCCGCAACTCAACTGGCCCGCACATTTCTCAGCCCAGAACTTCCAGACATCGGACCCCGAAGCGAGAGGTTCGCCACGCCAGGTCGAACGCATCATGGGACCACCCGGCATGAAGATCGTCGGCAGATCGACCATCGTCGCGCCCATCACCAGAGCGGGGATGGTCTTGTCGCAGCCGCCCATGAGGATGACGCCGTCGAGCGGATAGCTCCGCAGGAGTTCCTCGGTCTCCATTGCCAGGAGGTTGCGGTACATCATGGCGGTCGGCTTCATGAAGGTCTCGCTGAGGCCGGCGACCGGGACTTCCACGGGGAATCCGCCAGCCTGCCAGACGCCGCGCTTGATGGCTTCGGCCCGCTCTCGGAAGTGGGCGTGGCAGGGAATGAGATCGGTCCAAGTATTGAGGATGCCGATGACGGGTTTGCCCTCGAACTCGACCGTGTTCATGCCGAGCTGCTTGTGGCGCGAGCGGTGGCCGAAGGCACGCAGGTCATCGGGTCCGAAGAAGCGATGGCTTCGAAGTTCCTCGGGTGGCTTGCGGGGTGGCGACGAGCTAGAACTCACGGTCGATGTTGTAGCATCCAAGGGAGCGATGGACAGGGAGAAAGTGTCGGTGGTCGAATCTGAACCAAGGTAGGGCGCGGGCCTCCGGACCCGACGAAGAGAGCTCCCAGCGACCGCCTCGCGTTGGGTGCCGCCACGACGGCGGGTCAGGGATGCCCCGCCCTACCTGCCCTTCTTGGCCCGCTTGAACCGGTCTCTCCGACTGGCGCCGTCGTCCTCCTTGGGCGGAGTCGCTTTCTTCTTCGACGCCGCCTTCTTGGCTGGAGGCGGCGTTGCCTCCGCCTCGGCAGGAGCTGCTTCGGTGCGCCCGACCGTCTGGTAGCCCTTCGAAGGCTTCTTGGCTTTGCGGAACCTCTCAGCGGTCATCTCTTTCTTGGCAGGGGCCGAGGCTCCTTTCGAGGCAGGCACCAGCTCTCCTGCAGGAACCGGACGGCGCTTGAGGAAGGCGAGGTTTGGCCAGACCCATCCGAGTCGGGTGGCGAGAGCATCAAGCAGGGTGAAGAGCAGGAAAGCGGTGAACAGCCAGGGCTGGAAACTCGCATAGCTCTCGCGCGGCGGCTTGACCCAGGCCTCCTTGAGATCGAGAAGCTCGCGACCGCCGGTCTCGACTGCCAGTTCGCGGATCTCCGCACGGCGGCGTGGCTCGAAGGTCCACTCCGCATCGCTCCCGACGACGATGGGGCCAAAAGGAAGGGCCGTGGAACCCACCTGAATCGCCCCGCGAACCATCTTGCCGGGCTCGAGGTCGGCCGAGGCACTGAACTGCCCGGGACGAATCCGCTCCCAGACGAGGTTGCGCATCTCGGGCGACTCCCGTCCTTCGGCGAGGATGATCCTGGGCGGGTTGATCGCAAATTTCTCCGCCCACAACTCCTCGTCGTAGACGAGGTCGATCTTCATGGTGGTGCCATCGAGACTGGGTCGAATGCCGATCCCTTCGGGAAGTTCCTCGCCCATCAGCCAGCGGTTGAGCGTCTGCACGAAGTCGCCGAAGCCATCCCAGGCCCGGATGCCCTCGGAGTATTCCCCGCCCATCGCAAAGGAGATGGCCGCAGCCCTGCCGATGCCGCGCTGTCCGGTCGCCACCAGCGGCGCCTTGTATTCGTCGGTCGTGAGAAGGGGCGCGCTGCAGCCCTCGCGGAGGTAGCTTAGATTGTAGCCGTCCACCGTGGGCAGCCAGTCGAGTTCACGCTCGGAAAGCTCGAACCAGGCTCCGGTCGCCTTGGTCGCGACCGGCTCGGCGATGAAGGTGGATCGTGCCACCGAGACGGTCTCCATGGCGAAGAGATTCGGCAGCGTGCTTGCGTCGGTCGTGAAGAAGATGCGTCCCCCGCCCCGAGCGGCGACGTCCTTGAGAAACGGGGCATCGGGATCCTTGTCGGTGCCCAGCCCGATCACGCTGACCGTCGCACCGCCGGCGGCCATGTCCTTGAGAAGCTTCTTGTACTGGTGCGGCTGCTCGGAGTCGGCGGCGTCGGAGAACAGGATGAGATGGCGCTGTCCCACCTGCGAGACCTGAAGGGCATTCCACCCCGCCTCGAGGCCGTTGTAGACGAAGATGCCGCCCCCGCTGCTCTGGATGCGGCGCACCCGGTTGATGATGCTGGCGCGGTTCGGCCCGACCTTGGTGGGCCGAACCATCTCGTGGGGCGTGCTGTCGACGGCGTAGACGGAGATGACGTCGCTCTCGCCGAGCAGCTCGACGGCCCGCGCCGTTCCTTCGTTGGCGAGATCCATCTTGGTTTTGCCGCCGGTCACACCCGCACCCATGGAACCAGAGCGATCCATGACGATCGACATGGCGACCGCGAGCTTCCGATGCTCGGCCTTGAGCTCCATGGAGACGGGCAGCAGCTCGTCGATCGCGGACTCGAAGTAGGCGCCGGCGCCGAAGGATTTCTTCCCGCCGGCCATGAGGAATCCCCCGCCCTGCTCCTTCACAAAGAACGGCAGCGCCGCGAGGAAATCCTGGGGCACCTCGTAGGCGGGCACGTTATTGATGATGACGGCACGCACCCCCGAGAGTTGGCCCGGCTTGAGCGTGGGTGCCTCGATCACTGTCTCCACTTCGAAGCCCTGGTTCCGAAGGATCACCTCCATGGGATCATCGACGTAGCCCGTAATGAGGAGGACCCGCGGTCCACTGACGATCTCGATGTAGGACTCGTGGCGGTTGTTGCCGAGGTGGGCGTCGTTCTCGGGGCTGATCCTCGCCTCGTATTGAAAGGCACCGGGGGCGGGAATGCGGTCCGAGAAGCGCGCACGGCCCCGCCCGCCCTCGACCAGAACGGTGGTCTCGAGAAGCTGCTGCCCGTCACGATAGATCGCCAGCGGCACCTCGCCGTCGATGGTGCCACGCACCTCGATCTCCATCATGAAAGGCTCGGCCCGCTGCACCCGCGACGGGAGCTGCAGCTCCGAGACGAGATAGTCGGCGCCACTCCCTGATCCGAGCAGCCGGTAGTCGAGCGGCACACCGGTCTGCTCGAGCTTGCTCAAGGCTCCGAGAACCGGTTCGGTGGAGTAGCCGTCGGTGAACAGGAGAATCCGGGCATGGCGGTCCTTTTCCACCTGGGAGAGGACGTTCTGAAGTGCGAGATGAGTGCGGGTCAGGCTGCGGTCCCCGGTGAAAGTGCCGGTCTCGGAGTCGGCGAAATTGCGGACGTCACCGGCGTACTCGATGATGCGGAGCCGATCGTCACGGCTCGGCTTGGAGGACTCGAGAAGCTTCTTCCACTCCTCGAAATCGCGGCTGGCGATGTCCTCGGCCGAGCGCGAGCGATCAACGATCATCCACAGATCGAGCCCGGCCTCGGTGCGACGAATGCGTGGGTCGGCGAGAGCAAGGACAAGGAGGAGCAGGCTGAGAATCCGCAGCGGCCACCAAAGGCGGAGTCGCTTCCACAACCACGCGAGCGCCGCAAAGGCGGGGATGAGCATGAACCACTGCGGAGCGTCGAAGATCATCGGGAGCCAAGGGTGGCGGGCTGAGAGGAGGATGCTTCGTGGTCGTCGGGATCACGGCGGCCCAGGAACCACCAGCTGAGGATCAGGACGGCGGCCGAGATGAGCAACCAGAGCTGCCAGAAGGGATCGCGGCGGGTGCGTTCCTCGACCAGCGTCGTCTCGTAGCCGGCGAGTCCATCGAAGGGCCCCGCGTCGCGGAAGTCGGCCTCACGGGTATCGGAGAAATGGGTGGCTCCTCGTAGCAGATTCTCGCCGCCCTGGTCGATGGTGAAGAAACCGGGGAACTCGGAAGAGCGCAGTCCGAAGACGTCCTGCTGGAGCACCTTTTCGGTGGAACGCGCTTCTTCGGTCTCCCAGACCACCTTGAAATCGCCGGCGCTCGGATCACGGTGCCAGGCAAAGTCGATGGGCTGGCCGACCTCGAGGTTGACCGCTTCGGCGGCGACTTTCTTCTGCCGGAGCCCTTCGGCGTAGCGATGCAGCAGCACGACGAAGGCGGGGAGCCGCGTCGCGTTGGAGGCGATCGGGTCGAAATTGAGAACCAGCTGCTCGCCCTCGGCCGAGTTGCGCAGAAACAGAAGCGCGCGGTCTCCCTGCCACAGAAGAACCTCGTCATCACTGCCGACGGGAATGCCGAGAGCGCGTTTGGCGAGGAGCCCCTGGAAACCGAGCCCGGCGACCAGCGGGTGCGAGGTCGTGGTGATTGCGCCGCGCAGGAAGGAACTGTCCTTCACCTTCTGCGCCACGAACACCACGGCGTCCTGGTCCGGCCAGGCAGGCGAGAGGGCATCGTAGGAATAGAAGACGAGGTCGCAGTCATCCGGTCCGACGGGCTCAACGTGCCGAAGGCTCCCGGCAATCTCCTTCGCCAGTTCCAAGTAGTCAGGATCGACAACGGAGGCGAGGCCGACCGTCTTCGGCTCGGGGCGCATCATCGGAAGACTGTCGTCGACGGGGAACTTGTCCGGCTTGAGCCGGAGGATGACACGATCCGCTCCCGCTGGGAAGGTGCCCTCGATGGGTCGGATTTCACCGGGACCGAGAAGCGTCTTGGTCGGCGCGCTGACCCGTTCTCCGGCTTCGACCCGCCAGCTCCGCTCCTGTTTCTCGTCGGAGTAGTTGCGGATCAGCGCGCGCCATCGCCACTCGCCTGCCTCGCCTTCCTCCAAGGAGAGTCCGGCGAAACCGACATTGACCATCGGCGACCCCACGGACAGCACCCGCGCGTTGAACGGCAGTTCTTTCCGCTCGTGATCGGTGACCACCAAAAGCAGGCCCTCGTTGCCGACCAGGCTGCGACCGACCCCCAGGACCGGTGCGAGATCGTGCTCGCCGAGGCGCGGCTTCCAATCGTCGAGAGCAGCGACCAAGGCCGACATGTCCGGGCCGCGGTAGAGAGTCCTGGCACCGAGGTGAGACTCGAGAAGGACCAGTTCAACTCGCCCACCCTTGGCCAACGGGCCGAGGCGTCTCTCCAGTTCGGGGCCCACCTTGTCGCGGAACGCTTCCATCGAGGCAGACCCATCGACGATCACGGCGGCTCGGAAGACGTTGTCCTTTCGAAGAAGCCGGGGCTGCACGAGGAGCCAGGTGATCAGCGCGACCAGCAACAGCTGCAGCCAGAGAGGAATCGACGAGCGGATCCGCTCGAGGCGATTGCCTCCCTTGCTCTGGCGCTTGAGGCGCTCGAGGAGAAAGAGCGTGGTGACCGGGAGCCGACGCGAGCGCCGCTGCAGAAAGTGAATCGCCAGAATGGCGGGCAGCCCGAGCAGTCCGAGAAATCCGATGGGGTTGGCGAAGAAGACGTCCACGGCTTGAAGTCGCTGCTAGTGGCAGATGGCGATGGCCCCCGAGGCGAATCCCTCGACTTCCAGCGCGCTGCCGAGGGGGAGTCCGGCGGGAACACGGGCGAGCTTCACCTCGTAGCGGCGGGCGAGGCTCTTCCACAGATCAAAGTGGCGGCGGTAGGCGTCACGATATCGCTCGAGCGTGCGCGGATCGATGCGGCGAGCGTGCATGCCGTCGGTCTCCGCATCGACAAACTCGTAGTTGCCGTTCCAGTCGGGGTCCGCCTCCTGCTTGGCAAAGGGAGAGAGGACGACCCCGAATCCCTGGTTTCGCGAGAGCGCCTGAAGAACCGGTTCGGGCGAGCTGGGAAAGAGCAGGTCGCTGACGAGAATGCGCATCGACTGACGGCGGAGCGGCAGCGCGGCGAGGAGCGGTTCCTCGGCGGACTCGGTCTCGGCGAGGGTCGCACATTCGGACAGCCAGCCGCCCCCGAGCAGCGCCTCGTTCTCCAGTCGACGGTGTTCCTTGCCCCGCACCGCGATGATCTGCAGCGAGGCACTCGCGCGCATCGTGGCGTGAAAGGCGAAGTAGAGCAGCTCCATGGCGCGCGCGGCCTTGCCCGGCTCGAAGAACATGGAGTCGGTCGCATCGATGACGAGATCGACAAACGGCCGCGTCTCCTCCCGGTACTGCTTCAGCGAATAGGTGCCGGTGCGCGCGTAGGCCTGCCAGTTGATGTGACGGGGGTCGTCTCCGGGGACGTAGGACCGGTGATCCTGAAAGTCGAGGGAGCTGCCCGTTCCGGCCCCCTGAAAGTCACCGGGCTGACCTTTCCAGACATGCTCCTGGAACGGCAGGCGAAGACGCGCGGCACAGGTCTCGGCGCTGCTCTTGATCTCCTCCAAGGCGAGGCTGTCGATGATCTCGGTCCTCATGAAATCAGGAATTCAGATGGGTGGCCGTACTCTCGTCGGACTCCTCCTCTTCCTCGCCGGTCTCGATCTTCCGCTTCCTGCTGACCAGCCCGAAGAGTCTCGACATGCGAGTGTGCAGGCCAATGCCGGTGACCAGCACGACCACCGTGGTGAGTAGAAAGATCACCACGGCGACCCCAAGGATTTCAAACCAGCGGCTCTCCTCATTGAGCCCCATGAAGAAGCCGGCCAGAGGAAACAGGCCGGAGAAGGGGAAGACCCAGTCCGAACCTCGGAAACTGGTGTCATCCCAGATCCAGAGTAGAAGCAGGAAGACGAGGAACTGTGCGAGTTGGATGACAAAGTAGAAAAGGAAGGAATTCGGCGCGTTGCGGAAGAAGAGACGAATGATGAGAAGGGGAAACGCCAGCGCTGCCGCCCCCACGAAGTAGGCGCACCAGCCATCTCCGTCGATCGAGCTCTCCAGGCTGAGAGACAGCGCGCCGAGTCCCACCAGGAGAAGATAGAAGAAGTACCCAGTGTGCCAGCCGGGTGCGAGGAGGTGGGCGGAGAGACGGCCCAGCACCGGAACTTTCGAGGTCTCGGTAAAGGGACGCAGAATGCCCCGCGTGAGGGTTGGATACTCGGTGAGAGACTCGATCCCGAGAGGCAGGGCAATAATGATGACGAGCGTGAACCCCACGCCCCAGGGAAGGCCCATGAAGTGGAGCCCGAAGGTCACGGCGATGGCGAGGAGTCCAATGAGCCTCTTGCGCGTGCTGTGATTGGTCCCGAGCGGAGCGATCCGCGAGGCGCCGAGATCAAGGAAGGCGTAGACGAAATAGGTCGCGTAGACGGCGGCGCCGAGAACCACCCACCACATACTGAAGCTGGGTGTGCCAAAGATGGAGCCAAAGCTCATCACCATATTGCCAAGGGCGACGACCAGGAAGAACCCGCCGATCACCATCACACCGATCCGCAGCAGTCTGAGGAGCGGGTGATTGGCTCCGGAGAAACCGATCAGGCCGGCCGTCAGCACGCCGGAGGCGAGCAGGAGCAGACAGAGAATCTGGATCTCCTGCACCACGTTGATGCCTCCCAAATAGTATCGAAGGATGAGGAAGGGCAGAATCGAGACCACCAGCAGGCAGGTCTGGGAAAAGATCGCGATCCACTTTCCGAAAGCGATTCGCAGCGCCGAAAGCCTGGTCAGAAAGAGGAGCTCCATCGTGCCGGAGTTGATCTCGCTGCCAAGCGCCTCGGATCCCCGCATCGGCATGACCAGCAGGAGCGCGCAGCCGAGGATGAACCAGAAGACGCCGGAACTCCCCTGTCCTCCCGACCGGTCGCTGGCGGCAGCGAGACTGAAGATGATCATGCCCCCCTGAAGGAGGATGAACGAGAGGGCGAAGGCCTTGGATCGAAGCCCCTGACGGAGTTCCTTGACGAGCATCGGACTGAGCCGGTGACTGAAGTCGCGCAACTCGCCCGGGGTCGCGGAAGGCTCGGCCATTTCCTCGGAGAGGACAGGATCCGGCTTGGGGGACCGGGGCGCGGGCGCAGGCGCAGGGGCCGGTGCGGGGATCGGAGAATCGGAAGCCATGGCGTGCTAGTTCTGCGCCCCCTCTTCCAGAGACCCCAAGGTCTCGACGAAGACGTCCTCGAGGCGCCGCTCTTCCCGCCGGAACTCGGTGACCGGGATGCCCTCGTTGAGCATCCGCTTGAGCACGAGGGTGATCACTTCGGTGTCCTCGGTCGGAATCTCGATGCGGACTCCGCGCTTCAGCACTTCGGTCGGCTGGACGTCCGGTGCCATCGTGGCCCAGGACTCGAGCGCGAGCGGGTCACCCGAAGTCTCGACGAGGTAGGTTGTCACGCCGACCTTGCCGCCCTTCATGAGCTCCTGCGCGGTGCCGTGACGCACGATACGGCCCTTGTCGACGAAGAGCAGGCTGTCGCACATTTCGCCGAGCTCGGTGAGAATGTGCGAGCTGATGAAGATGGTGCGCCCCTCCTCGGCAAGGAGCCGGATCAGGTGCTTGAGCTCGACCCGCGCCTTGGGATCGAGACCAGCGGCCGGCTCGTCGAGAATGAGAACCGGCGGCTCATGGATGAGCGTCCGCCCCAGGCAGAGACGCTGCCCCATGCCCTTGGAGAGCTTGTCCATGAAACGGTCCGCGATCGGAGTCAGATCGGCGAAGTCCATCACCTCCTCGACCCGGTCGTGGCACTCTTTTCCGCTGTAGCCGAGAGCCCGGGCAAAGAAGTCGAGGTACTCGACCACGGTCATGTGGGCGTAGGTGCCGTAGGCGTCGGGCATCCACCCGAGCAGCTTGCGGATTTCATAGGGTCGATCCACGACGTCGATCCCGCAGATCTTGGCGGTGCCGCGCGTCGGCATCTCGAGGCTCGCGAGGATGCGCATCGTCGTGGTCTTGCCTGCGCCATTGGCGCCGACGAAACCGACGACCTGACCGGGCATCACCTTGAAGGAGAGATTGTCGACGGCTTTCAGTCCGCCGAACACCTTGGAGAGATTGCGCACCTCGATGGCGGGGACCGCGTCATCGTCCGAGCGATTCGAACTGAGCACGGCGGGGTGCGACGACGCGGCTCCGCTGAGTGCGGACGCAGGCACCGGCGGAGGCATCGACGAGGTGGCCGGGACCGCAGGCAGCGGAAAAGGTCCGGGTGCCGGCCCATCTGGTGGATTGCTTTCGTTCATTTCACGTCCTCCTTGGCTCGAGCTGCATCGGCGTTCTCCGGACCCGCAGGGGAAGCAGAGGAAGCAGGCTCGGGTGGAGGTTCGTTTCCAGAAAAGATCTTGCCGTAGACGAGCACGGTTTCCTCGTCCCATTCGATCCCGGGGGCTGCATCCACGACGTTCGGGTTCTTTCCCCGGGAAACTCCGATGAAGACGCTGCGCCCGTTGAGCAGCGCCATCAGCTGCGCCCGGTGGGTGTTCGACACGCCGAGCGTCTGCTTTTCCCACCACGCCTTGACCGCCTTGCGATCACTCTCCGGAAGGACCGGCTCGGAACCCGGAGCAACCTTCCCTTCGGTGAACCAGAACTGGCCCGCCGCATCGACGAAGGCCAGTCCCTCCAACTCGAAATCAAGCCGGGAAACCAGCTGAGACGGCTCGGCGCCGTGCTCGATGCGCACCCGCGTGGGCACCGCCAGCCGAGTGACCTGACCGTGTTCGCTGCGACTCTGGAACCAGTCACCCGAATAGGTTCCGTCCTCGACCCGGAGACGGTTCCGGCCACCAGAGTTCTGGGAGATCCGCGCCCAGCGCGACGCTTGGAGAAGCACCGGAGTTACGGAGGACGGGTCGTCGATCTTGAAACTGGTGCCCAGCATCAGGCCGGTTCGAACGATCTGCTCCTGTCGCACGTAGACGCGGCGGTCCTCCGCCTCCGGCGCGATCCCGAGCGTGGTGATGCGCATCCCGCTGCCGCCGAGTCCGTCCCCCAGGAAGATGAGCAGCCCGAGAATCAGACTCGCGATCAGACTGATGAGTGGGGTGGTGAAGAAGAGGCGGTGACGCTTTCCCGGGCCCGCAAAGGTGAACAGATTGACCGGGCCAACGACGATGCCGAAAAGGATCAGGGCGATGATTACCACCTGCGGGTTGAAGTCGCGGAAACCGAACGCCTTTCTCAGTCCCCAGTTGTTGCCGACAAAATCGCCCTTCAGGGCGGCGCGCCTCTTCGGAGCGCTGGTGATCCGGTCGTAGGTCGAGATCACCGCGAGTTCCTTGCCGTTCCACTCCAGCAACCCGAAACGGCCGAGGAGTTCAGGTCGATTGATCGTCCCTTTCTTTCCGGCCTCGGGAAAATCGATATCCGGCGGACGAGTCGCGAGATCCAGGGTGTAGAGGTCGAGGCGCCCCCCCATGCCGACCCACTCCCGCAGCGCCTTGCGGACCCCGGCCGGCAGCTTCTCCCACTCCTCGACCGTGAGCATCATGGCATCGATCCCGACGTAGCCGCGCCAGTCGTCCGGCAGGTGTTCCGGCTTGAAGGACACGCCGAAGTGCGGGTTGAGGTACGAGTTGCTGGTCTCGCTGTCGACCCGGTCCTTGAGTTCGGAGCCACTCTTCTTGAAGAGAGACTCGCTCATGCCGATCGAGGGAAGCTCGTCGCTGAAGTTCAGAGAGATGCGGGTGTCCTGTGTCTTCAAGTTTGGACTGCTCAGCTTCATTCGGTACTGAATGCTGTTGTCGTTCTGGCCCAGCGCAGGAGGAATGGGTACCAGGATCGTGTAGGAGCTGTCCGCGTTCGGCGGCGCCGTGAACTCGAATTCCGAGGGGATCCGAATCGAACCGCCGCGGTAGTCGCTCTGCTCCGCGGTGATCGCAAGCCGCCAGGAATGCTCCTTGGCGATCTTGTTGGTGATCGTGACCCGCACCGGCAGGCAGCCACTCGTGGTGGTGCCGCCGAAGACGCTTTGGACCACGACCCGGGTGCCCTTCGGGTTCGGGTACGAGAAGTTGGCCATCTGCTGCTGAGCCATTGCCACTCCTTGAAACAGCAGAGCCACCGCGACCCCGAGAAGGAGGGCGGAGCGGAAACGACGGAGGAACGGGGAGAGCAGTGCCGTCGGAAAAATCATGCCTTGGAGTCCACGATCGACTTGGGGGTGGAGAGACCCTGATCCGGAACTTCGGCGAGGAGATCCCCGACCACGTCCTCCGTGTCGCGGCCCTCGACCTTGGCACCGTAGTCAAGGATGACCCGGTGTCTCAGCACCGCATGAGCCACGGCCCGCACGTCCTCGAAGCTGGCATTGATTCGACCTGCGGAAAGCGCTCGTGCCCGGGAGGCTGCCGCCAGCGCGAGCGCCGCACGGGGGCTCGCACCAAAGCGGATGCCCGAAGCCGACTGGCTCTGCCCCGGATGGGTCGCATCGACGAGACGGGCGATGAAGTTGGCCACCACGTCCGGAAGATAGATCTGGCGCACTTGATCGGTGAGCTTGGAGAGAGCGGGACCGTCGAGCACCGAGCCGGTGTCGGGTTCGACGCCGATTTCGCGTTCGCCGACGATGCGCTGCAGGGTATCGACGTCGTTGCGGAAGACCTGGAGCTTGAACAGGAAGCGGTCGAGCTGAGCCTCGGGCAGCGGGTAGGTTCCTTCGAGCTCGATCGGGTTCTGGGTCGCCAGCACGAAGAACGGCGCCGGTAGATCATGAGTCTCGCCGAGAACGGTGACCCGGCGTTCCTGCATCGCTTCGAGCAGAGCCGACTGCGTCTTCGGGGAGGCGCGGTTGATCTCGTCGGCAAGAAGCAGGTTGGTGAAGATCGGCCCCTCCTGGAACACGAACTCCCGCTTGCCGTTCTTCTCCTGAAGGACGGGGTTGCCGGTGATGTCGCCGGGGAGCAGATCGGGGGTGAACTGAATGCGCTTGGTGTCGAGATCGATCGACCGGGCGAGGCCCTTCACGAGTTCGGTTTTGCCGAGGCCGGGAAGACCCTCGAGGAGGATGTGGCCGCGTGCCAGAATACCCGTGATCACCATGTCGACGAGCTCTTCCTGGCCGAACAGGACCTGGTTGAGATTGGTGCGGAGGCGCGCGACCTGCTCGGCGGCTTTCTGTACGGCGGAATCGGAGAGGCTCATGGGATGCAGCAGTCTGGACAGACAGCATCGGGGAGTAAAGCGTTGAACCATCGATTTCGAATACTCAGAGGCCCTTGCAGCAAAAGCCATGGGGAGCAGAGAGTTCCGGTAAGCACCTCGGCCTCTGCAGATCGAATCCCTGCCGGAGGGGGCACATTGCTGCTGGAGGTGGTCGCGGTCGTGGGACCGGACCTCTTGCAACGCTTCCGAATTCTGACGAATCCGGCTACGGGGTCAGCGACCTCTTCCGTGTCGGGATACGAGGCTCTGTCCCAGTCCGGCAGGCTCCTATGGCGACGAAGTGATTCCGAGCGCTCGACTAGTGCCGCGGCACTTCCTCGCCGGACCCGGTGTAGAGCCAGCGCTGGACCTTGCCACCACTGATCATGGCCTTGGCCTCCGTGTCGAAGCTGCCGAACATCGTCTGCGCGGGATACTGGACAATGCCGACGTCGTAGCTGCCTTCCTTGCCGACCCAGCGCCAGCCGCGGACGTTGTCCATCTTCAGTTCAGGCCAGTCGCCTGACTTGATGGCGGCGACCATCGGCGCGAAGCGGGGGTCGGATCCGGGAGAAGAGACGGGGCGTTCCACGACGTAACTCTGCCCGCCACTCGAGGCGGTGGCGAGTCTCGAGCGCTCGGCCTCGCGCTGGGCGAGGACGGCATCAGTGCGGCGCTTGATCCACGCCTGATAGAGCGCATCCAGGGTGGCCTTGAGATCCGTGCTGTCGATGTCGGCGAAACTCTGCGCGGTGGACTCGGCGGTGGCAGCGACGACGAGCAGACCATCCTTCTGGCCGATCGCGAAAAGCTCGGTGCCCGCCGGCTTCGTCGTCGCCCCGATGACCTTGCCGTTCTTGCGGATCTCGAACGGAATGGGTGCGGTGGCCTTGATACGGCGCGGGAAGACGCTGGCGGGGATCTCTTTCCAGTTTTTGGTGATCTGGGCGATGCCGGGGAACTTGGGCATCGGGTAGAGCACCGCGATGGGGTCCTCCTCTTGTGCAGCTGCCGTGGCCGCCGCAGGCGCGCCGGACTCGGATTTGGGCGCGCTCGGCGCAGCGGGCTCAAGATCCGTCGTCTCGCTCTCCTCGACGATTTCAGCCGGAGCTTTCTCGTCCCCCATGATGCCGTCGAGACGGCCGTTCTGATAGGCCCACCAGCCGCCGCCGAGGAGGAGCCCGAGAATGAGTAGGGTAGCGAGTGCTTTCATGTCCGCGAGGCTAGCAAACGAGCCGGCTCAGGCGAGCAAAGATCTACCCGTTGTGCTTCGGGCCGAAAATCCGTTCGGCGACGAGACGGACCGCCGAGGAACCGGGGTCGAGCTTGGCTGCCAGCTCGAGCTGCTCCTTTGCCTCCCGCGGATGCCCCGTCAGGGAATCAAGGAAGGCAAGCCACGCGAGGCAGTAGGATTTGAGAACCGTGCCGGTCGCAGCTTCCTCGGCTTCCAGAAGGCGAAGCCGCGCCAGGGCATACTCGCCCCGCTCGACCGAAATCGCGCCGGCCCGGGAAAGGATAAAGGGATCCTCCGGGCTTCGCTGGAGCTCCTTCTCAAGGGATTCGTCCATGCGTCGCAGATAACGGGGATCCTTGCGGAAAGTATGGGCAAGGTCGGTGCAGGCATCGAGAAAGAGAACGCGCTCTTCCGGCGGTGCATCCGGGTGGATGGGCAGCAGCAGATCAAAGAGCGGGGTCGGTCCGGCGGAAGACTCTCGGTAGAGCATGAGAAGAAAACGCAGGTAGACCGCCTGAGCTTCGGGTCGAACGATGGGCCGCTCCTCCTCGACCGCTGCGAGGTCCGCACTCTCGCGACTCATCATCAGAGCCTGCTCGAAAAACGGAGGCCACGGTGCTCCCTTTCGACGCAGTGCCGAGATCATCGAGAGCCCGTCGTTGGCGACGGACCCTGATCCAATGAGCGCGAAATGGGGCCAGAGATTGTAGCCGAGAACGATAATCTCCAGCATGGCAGTGACCCCGCAGGCCTGAGCGAGGACATGGACAAAGGGCCCGAGATCCGATTGCACTCCCTGGCGCGCGGCCACGAAGCAGCCAACGACAAATAGCAGCGTGAGGATCGGGCCACCGGCGGAGAGCATTAACTTCTGAAGCCGGGTCTCCACCCCCTCTTCCTTTACGCAAAGCACGTAACCTTCGGCGGGAAGAAGTCGCAGGTGAAGAAACCCTTGGTCGGTCTCGCGCTTGTAGAGAACCTTCCCCTCTCCAAGCGACATGCCGAGGACGCGATACCCTCCCAGCCTCGCAAAGAGCCAATGGCCCCACTCGTGAAGAAAGAGCCCGAGATAGACGAGAGCGACGACAAGGAGGATTCCGACGACCACCCAGAACGGGTCATCGTAGAAGAGATACCCTTCGCGCGCGATGCCGGCCATCAGGTCGTGACGAGGAGATCGCACAGCGCTGCCTCGACGGGTGCGAAGTCGTCAAGCGTTGCCGTGAGCGGGGGCAGCAGGCGCACGACGCCCGTGCCGGCCGGCACGAGGAGGACGTCGCGCTGCAGGAGCTGGTTCACGACCCAGATGGAGGCTGCCTGACCGGCCTCCGCAAAGCCGGGGAGCCGGGCGACTTCCGCCTCGTTGACAACGAGTCCGATCATCAGGCCGAGGCCGCGCACTTCGCGGATGCAGGGACTTTCGAGAGCGCGGAGGCGGGTCCGGATCTCATCGCCGAGGGCGGCGGCCTTCGCCGCGAGGTCCTCCTTCTCGATCGTACCGAGGACGGCAAGGCCGACCGCCGAGGCGAGCGGGGATCCTCCGAAAGTGGTGCCGTGCATGCCCGGTCCGAGCACCTCGGAGAGGGGCCGGCTGCCACTCTCGACCAAGACCTCCCGGTCGGAGATCCAGACCGCGCCGATGGGGAACCCACCCCCGAGCCCCTTGGCCCAGCTGACGGCATCGGGTTGGAACTGGTCGCTGCGATCGCCGAGGACGGTCTCCCACGCGACCGGGTGTCCCGTTCTTCCGAAGCCAGCCTGAACCTCGTCGACGAGCAGGAGAGCACCGGTGGCGGCACAGCGCTCGGCGATCGCGAGCAGGAACTCAGCCGTCGCCACGGTGATGCCGCCTTCTCCCTGCACGATCTCGAGAAGAACGGCGGCGGTCTGATCACCGATTCCGTCGTCCAGGCAATCGACGTCGTTGTAGGGCAGATGAGTGAAACCGGGAAGGAGCGGCCCGAAGCCGTTCTTGATCTTGGCCTGTGCGGTGGCGGAGATGCCGCCAAAGGTGCGTCCGTGAAAAGAACCCTCGAAGGTCACGATCCCGGTTTTTGGACCGTCGGGCTGAAGCTGACCGTGGGCGCGGGCAAGCTTGAGCAAAGCCTCATTGGCTTCGGCGCCACTGTTGCAGAAGAAGCACTTTCCTGGGGCGCGCATCGTCTTCTCGACGAGGAAGGTCGCCAACTGCTCCTGGCCGGAAATCCGGTACAGGTTGGAGCAGTGGATGACCCGGGCAGCCTGCTCGGAAATGGCACCGACCAGTGCGGGGTGGGCGTGACCCAGCGAGGACACCGCGATGCCGCCGCCGAAGTCCATGACTCGACGTCCCTTTGCATCCTCGAGCCAGCAGCCTTCGCCGCGGGCGGGTTCGAAATCGAAGCGTCCGTAGTTTCCGAGAAGATGACTCATGAGTGGCTGGGCGCGTTGTCGTGTTCGAGCAGGATCTGGGTGCCAATTCCGTCTTCAGTGAAGATCTCGAGGACCAGCGAGTGCGGGATGCGCCCATCGATGAGGTGCACTTTCCCGACCCCGGCATGCAGCGCGTCGAGGGCCGAGCGGACCTTGGGGATCATGCCACCGGAGATCGTGCCGTCGTCGATGAGAGAATCGATCCGGGCCTCGTCGAGGGTGCTGACAAGGGACTCCTCGCTGGCAGGGTCGCGGAGCACGCCCCGGACGTCGCTGAGATAGATGAGCTTCTCGACCCCGAGACGCACTGCCAGCGCGGAGGCGGCCAGGTCGGCATTGACGTTGAGGGGGCTGCCGCTTTCCTCGTCGCGGGCGAGCGGGGAAAGGACGGGAACGATCCCCTCGGAGATCGCCGCCTGGAGGGGCGCATCGTTGAAGCCGCAGACCTGGCCGACATGACCGAGATCGACGGGTTCGCCGGTCTCCGGATGGGGCGGAGTCAGGCGACGGCCGATGAAGACGCTGTCGCCGGAGATGCCGACCGCGTCGCCGCCCAGTTGATTGATGGTTTCGACGAGGCCCGGGTTGATCACTCCGCAGAGGGTACGCGACACGATCGCGATGGCCTTCTCGTCGGTGACGCGAAGTCCGCCGATGAAGTTCGGCTCCAGACCGGCCTCGGCCATGGCGGCGGAGATCGCCTTGCCTCCGCCGTGGACGAGGACGGGGTTGATCCCGACAGCCTCGAGAAAGACGATGTCGCGGAGCAGACTCTCGACGAGTCCCGGATTCTCCATGGCGCTCCCGCCCACCTTGATGAGGAAGGTCTTGCCCCGGAAATCCTGAAGGTAGGGAAGCGCCTCGAGGAGGGTCGAGGCTTTGGCGATCTGTTCGGGCTTGGGCATGCTGGCAGGTGGTCGGTCGGTCGGGCGGGCGGGCGGTCGGTCGTTTAGAGTCCGGAAGGATGATCAACGAAGTCGGCGTCGATGCCGAATTCTCTGGCAAGGACCTCGGAGAGTTTTTTCACGCCAAAAGTCTCGGTGGCGTAGTGGCCGCCGTAGAGCACGTTGATCCCGAGTTCTTCGGCTGCGACGAAGCTCCAGTGCGGCCCTTCGCCGGTGATGAACGTGTCGATTCCCTCGGCAGCCATGGCGGCGACTTCGCCTCCGGCGCCGCCGGTGATGAGGCCCACCGTCCCGGCTGCCTCGCCTCCACCCGGGCAGAGGTGGGCGGGCGTGCCCGTGGCTTTCTCGAGCGCAGCCCGGAGTTCGTCCCGCGTTCCCCCGAAGAGGGCTTTCCTCCCGAGCTGGACTCCCTTCCAGTCGAAGAACGGGGCGGCCCCGGAGAGACCCATCGCCTCGGCGAGGAGGACGTTGTTGCCCCACTGCGGATGGATATCGAGGGGAATGTGAACCGAGTAGATGGCGAGTCCATTTTCAATGGCCGCGCCAATCCGCTCGAACGTCGCTCCCCGGACGTGCGGCGGTCCATTCCAGAACATACCATGATGTACGACCAGGAGATCGCCCCCGGCGGCGATGGCCTTTTCGACCACCGGCAGACTCGCGTCCACGGCGGCTATCACCTTGCCGACCTCCCCGGAGCGGTTCTCGAGCTGGAGACCGTTGTGAGCGGGGGGGTAGTCGGGAGTTTCCGAGATTCGAAGCTGGGTGTCGAGGAAGGCGACGATGTCCGTGAGCGAGGCCATGAGCGGGATACCTAGCACCTTGGCAGGGGTGCGCCAACCCATGCCTTGCAGGGCTCCACCCTCTAGGCTAGGAACCTCCTCCGGCACCGCCGGCATCAGGTCATGATCGAGTATCTCAAGGTCGCCCGCGTCGAGCACTGGCTCAAGAACGTCTTCATCGTGCTGGGGCACGCCGTTGCCTTCGTCCTCTACTACCATCTCTCCTTCGAAAGGGCCGACGCGGAGCTGCCCCGCCCCTTCGTGGTGCAGGCGATCCTCTCGCTGATCCCCGCCTGTCTGCTGGCCTCCGCCTACTACATTCTCAACGAGATCCTCGACGCCCCGTTCGACGCCCTTCACCCGCTCAAGAAGCTGCGCGGAATCCCGGCCGGCAAAGTGAAGGTGCCCATTCTCTGGGGCATCATGGCGATCTGTCTTGTCGCCGCCTTCGCGCTCGGCTGGCTCCTCTTCCCGAATCGAGGCTACGTCATCTCGCTCGCCGTCCTGTTCTTCTGCGCCTGCCTCTACAACATCCCGCCCGTCCGCCTGAAGGACAAGGCCTTCCTCGACGTCATCACCGAGTCCTTCAACAACCCGCTGCGCCTCTGGCTCGGGTGGTATGCCGTCATGCCGGCCTCCGTTCATTCCGGTCCGCCGATCTCGATCGTGCTCGCCTGGTGGTTCTTCGGCGCTCTCCTGATGACCGGCAAACGCTACGCCGAGTACCGCTTCATCGGCGACAACACGCTGAGCGGTCAGTACCGGAAGTCCTTCAAGACCTACACGGAACAACGGCTCATCATCGCGATGATCACCTACGCCAACCTGTTCTGCTTCTGCACCGGAGTCGCGATGGCGGTGTACGAGCCCCTCAATAATCTCGTGCTGGTGTTCCCCGTCATCATGATGGCGGTGATCGCCTACTTCCGCATCGCGATGAGCGCGGAGGGCGCCAAGCTCGAGCCCGAGAAACTTCTCCAAAACAAGTGGGTGGCGATCGCCGGCCTGCTCGCGGCGGGGGGCGCCGTGTGGCTCCTCTACGCTCAGCTCAGCGGCGACTTCCGGGTGAAGGACACTCTCCACCTCATGCAGCCGAACTGGACGCCCCCCAGCGCGTCGCCCTGAACGGCCGCTCTCGCCCCCTAATTGGTCAAAGATTTACCCGCTCTCCATCGTTAGTGTCATGAGAGAAGCCGAAGACTTTCCCTCCCAGCCGTCATGAAAACCGCATCCGTACTCGTCGTCGCACTGCTCGCCGGGCTCGTCTCCTACTTTGCCATCTGGCCGACCTTGGACGCCAAGCTCCGCTTTCCCCGCCCCGTGGAAGTGCTCGCCAGCGCGCCCGCTCCCGTCATCGAGGCGCCCAAGCCGAAGGTCCAGCCCGAACCGGAGCCCGAACCGGAACCCGAGCCCGAAATGGTCGAACCGGAACCCGAGCCCGAGATGGCAACCCCCGAACCCGAGCCCGCGCCGATGCCCGCAGCTCCGAAGAAAGAGGAGTTCGTCGCGCCCACCTTCCGCCCGCTCAACGAGATCGTCGGCGACTGGAAAAGCGTGCCCGCCTCCGCTTTCCCGCGCATGGTCACTCTCAAGGAAGACGTCGAGTTCCAGATGGTGGTCGGGTCTTCCAAGATGCGCGAGGGCAAGCAGGCCTTTGCCATGGAGCTCACCGATGAGATCCTCACCCTCTCCCCCACCGAGACTTCCCCGGCGCGCGCCACGCTTCACGTCGACCGCACCGACTTCAAGGAGGTGCTCACCCAAGGCTACGAAACCTGGAAGACGACCATGACGAATCGCGCCCTCGCCCGTTGGGAGTACAAGCAGAATGCGGCCAAGCGCTCGATGCTCGCGCAGAGCAAGGGCGGCAGCGCGGTCAAGGAAGGCGCCGGAGATCAGCCGGTCCAGAGCGCCGATGGCACGGTCGAAGTCATGCTCGCCAGCATGGCGGCGGGTCAGGTCACCGAGATCACTCCGCTGAAAATCAAGACCTGGGGACCCATCACCTACGACGAAATCGACGGCCAGTCCTACTGGACCTGCTCGGTCGGCTACGACACCCAGACGCTCTTCGGCAAGCTCGAAGTCGAAGCCACCGCGCTCATGCGCTTCAACAAGGTGGAGAAGTGGATCTACACCGGGTCCGGAGAAGTCGTTCCCTAGGTCTTCGGGAGCACGCACAATCTCATCGATGTTGACCAAGCGCGTCATTCCCTGCCTCGACGTCACCGACGGAAGGGTCGTCAAAGGGACCAACTTCGTGGGACTCCGCGATGCCGGTGATCCCGTGGAGAGCGCCATCGAATACAACCGGCAGGGCGCCGACGAACTCGTCTTTCTCGACATCACCGCTTCATCCGACCACCGCGACACGATGGTCGAGGTCGTCCGCGAAACGGCCCGCCACTGCTTCATGCCCCTCACCGTGGGCGGTGGCATCCGCGAAGTCGCCGACATGAGGCGCATGCTTCTCGCCGGGGCCGACAAGGTCGGAGTGAACACCGCCGCCGTGGCCACCCCAGACATCATCGACGAAGGGGCCCGCGCTTTCGGGTCGCAGTGCATCGTCGTCGCGATCGATGCCAAGCGCAGAAGCGACGACCCGGCCGACGGGTGGGACGTCTACACCCACGGCGGACGCAACAAGGTCGAAAAGGACGCCCTCGAATGGGCCCGCGAAGTCGAGCGGCGCGGTGCCGGCGAGATCCTCCTCACCAGCATGGACGCCGACGGTACCAAGGACGGCTACGACTTGGAGCTCAATGCCGCCGTCAGCCGGGCCCTCGGCATTCCCGTGATCGCAAGCGGCGGCGCGGGCACCCTCGATCACATGGTCGAAGTTCTCGACCGCGGCCGCGCCGACGCCGTCCTCGCCGCCAGCATCTTCCACTTCGGCGAATACACCGTCGCCGACGTGAAGACCTATCTTGCAGAAGCCGGACTTCCCATGCGCCCGCTGCTGCGAACCTCCCCGGCAGCATGACCCGGTCCCTCGCAGCTCTTGCAGGATTCCTCTTCCTGACAGGAGCGAGCGCCGAGGAGCAGCCACCCGATGCCGTCCCTAGGGCTCGTGCGGCCTCTGTCGAGATCCTCGTCGACGGCCGACTCGATGGCTCCGGCTGGATCGCCGATGCCAAGGGCTCGGTGGTCACGGCCGCGCACGTGGTCTGGAATCCGCACCGCAAACTGGAGGTCGTCTCGCCCACCCTCGGGCGCCACCCAGCCAAAGTGGTCGCCACTCACCCGGGCCATGACCTGGCCCGCCTGGTCATCGACTTCGGCGAGGCCATCCCCGAGAAGCTGCCTTTTCTCGAACTGGCCAAGGAAATCCCCGCAGAAGGAGAGGCGGTGCTTCTCTTCGGCAGTGCCGTCTTCCGACACGGGCTCACCGTCCGCGGCAGCGTGGCTCGCCGCGAACTCGGTTATGAATACTTCGACACCCTTGGCTGCTACGGCGGCTTCTACTTTGTCGCCGCTCCCTCGCCTCCGGGTACCTCGGGAGGGTGCTGGCTCGACCTGCAGGGACGGGTGGTCGGCAACCAGTCGGGCTTCATCAACTCCCAGCCCGGCGTCGGCGCTGGCATCGCTCTGGTCGCTCCGCTCGCGGCCATCACCCGCATCCTGACCCAGAAAGGCGACCAGTCCGTGGCCACGCTCGGCTGTGGCCTCGAGGAGCTCTGGTCGCAGCACCCCGACTTCATCCGACGCCTGCCCGAGGGCACCTCCGGCGTCGTCACGGTACCCGTGAGAAAGGGGGGACCGGTCGAGCGGGCCGGACTTCATTCCGAGCACGTCATCGTGTCCCTCTTCGGCAAGCCCGCCCTGTACCGGAGCGAGTTGATGAAGGAGATCCGATCACGCAAGCCCGGGGAAACCGTGACCCTGCAAGTCGTCGCTCCCGGGGAGGAAGTTCGCGAAGTCGAGATCGTGCTCGGATCGGTCAGCCGGAAGAAACCGGACTAGCGACAATGGCGCTTGGTGAGTGGGGGGTGTCGAGGATTTTCGACGGTAGAGACGCCCAAAGGGGCATCCTATTAATAAATGCCGGCTTCGATCCGCCGGCAGCTCGCGTCGTTTCGAATGGCGCGACAACTGGTCTAGCGTTCGTGGGAACGATGCGGCCGCACGGACCCATTCGTGATTCGGGCGTACCCATTTCCGACTCACGAGCCAGAGTCGGTGGCCCCCTCCACCAACTGCTTCGGAGTTGCGAACTTCCGACTCGCCCCTAAGGTGGCCGCTCTTGGGGAGTGGCCAATCGTTCGCAGAACGGAATGTCCGTCTGCATGGCGTAGCTCCCCTTCTACCAACAGGAACCCTCCCCAAAGCCGACGCGCGCTCGTGATGCGTCTTTGGGGGCCGGGTTCAAAACCAAGACAAACGCAATGTCGAACCAGCAAAACAAGTCAGGCTCTTCCCGGAATTCCCGGGGAGGGAATCGCCGCCGCCCTCAGGGTGGCAACCGGGGGCGCCGAAGCTCCGACACTCCCAAGCCGAAGGCCGCTCCCAAGCCCACCTTCGGACAAAAAGTGCTCATGTTCTTCAGCGGCGGCCGCCTCGGCCAGCCCTCGGAGAACCAGAACACCGGCCGCCCCAAGCAGGGTCCACCCCGACGCACGATCGCCGACACCGAAGCAGCCGCAGCCGCCGAATCAGGCGCCGCAAGCACGCGTGGTGGTCACGCTGACGGTGGTGGTGGTGGTGGAGGTGGTCGCGACGGGAGCGACCGCAGCCGTCGCAACGACGGTGGAGGCAAAGGCGGTACCCGCCCGCCTCGCGAGCGCAAGCCGCGCGAGAAGCGCCCCCCCGAGATCGTGGAGGTCACCACTCCCCGGCTTTACGTCGGCAATCTCAGCTTTGACGCCGAGGAGAAGGATCTTCAGGATCTGTTCGGCGGGGTGGGCACCGTTCAGTTGGCGGAAATCGTGACCAACCACCGCACCCAACGCTCCAAGGGCTACGGCTTCGTGGAGATGATCAGCGTCGATGAAGCCAAGCGCGCCGTGGAGACTCTTCACGACAAGGATTTCATGGGCCGCCCGATGGTTGTCAGCGGTGCCAAGAGCACTGGACCCAAGACGGCAGCAGACAGCTAGGCCGATCTCCCATCCACTCTCGAGACGCTCGGTTCCGAAAGGGCCGGGCGTTTCTTTTGCGATGCAGGCGGAGCCACCTTATCTCTGAGCATGGCTTCGCTCCCCTCCGCGCCAGCGCCCGTGTTCATCGGCGGCCCGACCGCGTCGGGGAAGAGCGCTGTGGCCATCGCCCTCGCGGCCGGACTCCCGGGAGGCGGCGAGATCGTCAACGCCGACGCTTTCCAGCTCTACGCCGGGCTGCGCATCGTCACCGCTCGCCCGTCGGCCGAGGAGGAAGAACAGTGCCCCCACCACCTGTACGGCTGGCTTGATCCCCGCGAGTCGTGCAACGCCCAGCGGTTCCGGGAAACGGCCCTGCCCGTGATCGGGGCGATATCCAAGCGAGGGGCAGTCCCCATCGTGGTCGGTGGGAGCGGACTCTACCTGAAGGCCCTGACCCACGGTCTGCCCGACGTCCCACCTGCCGATCCGGTGCTCCGCGAAAAACTCGCCAACCTGCCCCTCGAAGAGCGCGTGGCCCAGTTGGAGAAGCTCGACCCGAAAGGCGCAGCAGCGATGGATCTGCAAAACGACCGCTACGTCAGTCGCGCACTCGAAATCTCGATCCTCGCAGGAAGACCGGGATCGGAGCTCAAGGCCGAGTGGCTCGACCAGCAACCATCGGTGGACGCCTTCTGGCTCGACTGGGACCGCGACGATCTCTGCAATCGCATCGCGGAGCGGTCGCGGGCGATGCTGCGAGGCGGTGCCTTGAAGGAAGTCGCCGACCTCGCGGATCTTTCCGCCACCGCCGAAAAAGCGATCGGGATCGGCGAAATCCGACGTCATCTGGGCGGAGAAACCTCGCTGGAGCAATGCGTGGAGGAACTTACCATCGCCACCCGGCAGTACGCCAAGCGGCAGCGGACCTGGTTTCGTCGGGAGACGTGCTTTCAACGAATCGAAGTGGTCCCCGGACAAGCGGCGGCCGAGATCGCCGCTCAGATCGTCGAGTTGCTCGGCCGCGATTCAGCGGATGCGACACCCGAGGGCCTACGCTAGGATCGACCGCAAACGATGAGTCGCAGCACCCAGCCCACCCACCACCTCACGGTCGGTCTTGGAGACCGCAGCTACCCCATTGCCATCGGAAGGGGCACACTCGCCGGCCTGGGGGAAGCGATCACCGATCAAGGACTGTCGGGGCGCTGCGCGGTGGTCACCGACTCCAACGTCGAACCGCTCTATCTTGAAAACTGTTTGGCCAGCTTGCGGCAGGTCGGTCTCGATCCCCATACCGTGGTCGTCCCTGCGGGCGAAGCCTCGAAGTCGATGGAAATGGTCGCGACCTGCTGTTCCGAGATGATCTCCGCAGGACTGGACCGGTCCTCCTTCCTCGTGGCGCTGGGAGGTGGCGTGGTCGGCGATCTCGCCGGCTTCGTGGCGGCGATTTTCTTCCGTGGAATTCCCTTCGTGCAGGTACCGACCACGATCGTCTCGCAGGTCGACAGCTCGGTCGGGGGCAAAACCGGTGTCAACGCCCCCGAAGGCGCCGGCAAGAACCTGATCGGTGCCTTTCATCAGCCGCGACTTGTCTGGATCGACGTCGCCACGCTCGATTCACTTCCCGACCGGGAGTACAATGAGGGCTTCGCCGAGATCCTCAAACACGCGGCGATCCGTGACGCCTCGCTTTTCGAGCTGATCGAGACCGTGCGCACCGATCGTTCGCAGCTGGAGGAATTGGTCGCCCGCAACGTCGCGATCAAGGCAGCCATCGTCGAGGAAGACGAGCGCGAGACAACGGGCACGCGCGCGCTCTTGAATTTCGGTCACACCATTGGGCACGGCATCGAGGCCGCCGCCCGCTACCAGCTTCTCCATGGCGAAGCCATCGGGCTCGGACTCCGGGCGGCCGCACGGATGTCGGTCGAACTCTCCAGCCTCGGTTCCGAGGAATGCGCAGCCTTTGAGGCGACGCTCGACGGCTACCACCTCCCCAAGGTGCTTCCGCCCGAGATCGACCCCGCGGAAGTGCTGCGTCTGCTTGAAAGGGACAAGAAGTTCGTCGGTGGACAGATTCGCTTTGTCCTCCTCCGCTCGCTCGGCGAGGCCTATCTCAGCGACGAGGTGGACCGTGAATCGATCCGGAAAGCGGTCGCGGGACTTGCTAGGCCCGCGGGCTAGGCAGAGCGGAGATTCGATGGCAGGGTGTCGGCATGTCCGAGCATCCAGCCACTCTCACCTGGGAACTTGGCGACGCCGAGTTCCAGTACAAGACCTACTCACGGGAGCATCGGTGGGATTTCGGCCACGGCCGCGTTTTCAATGCTTCCGCTGCCGTCGATTACCTGGGCGACGAGCAGCTGGTGGATCCCGAGCAGGCCTTCACCGCAAGCCTCGCGAGTTGCCATGCCCTCACCTTTCTCACCCTTTGCTCTTTGAAAAAGCTGACGGTGGAGCGCTATGTCGATCGAGCCGTCGGCTTTCTGGAAAAAGGCGAGGACGGCAAGCCTTGGCTGGCGAGAGTTGAACTTCGCCCCGAAACGACCTTCGCTGAAGGCGTCAAGGTCGATTCAGACGCCCTCGCCGAACTCCATGACCGGGCCCACCACGAGTGCTTCCTGGCGAACTCCGTCAAAACAGAGATCACCACGATCCTCTAGCCGCCGCCATTGACCATGAAATGCAGGGGCAGAATCAAACGCCCGCGAACTGTACTTGAGACTCAGTCTCAATTGGTGTTGGTTCGATGATGAAATCGCAGCGCATCCTACTCGGACTCCTCCTTGTCCTTTTCCTCGCCGCTCTGTTCCCTTCTCGAACGGCAGCCCAGGGTGAAGTGAATATCTACACTCACCGTCACTACGAGGCGGATGAAGCCCTCTTCAAGACCTTCACCGCCAGCACGGGGATCGAGGTCAACGTGGTCAAGGCTAACGCCGATGAACTGATCGAGCGCCTCAAGGCCGAGGGCGAAGCATCCCCAGCCGACCTGCTCTTCACCGTCGACGCAGGACGCCTCTACAAGGCTAAGGAACTCGGCCTCCTCCAAGCCGTCGAGTCCGAGGTCCTCGCTGCGGCCATCCCCGCCCAGTACCGCGACCCCGATTCTCAATGGTTTGGTCTCACTCAACGGGCCCGCGTGATGGTCAGCCGAAAGGGAGAAGCTCCCAAGGGCCTGACCTCCTTCGAAGATCTGGCAAAACCCGAGTACCGCGGCCTGGTTCTTGCCCGCTCCTCGAGCAATATCTACAATCAGAGTCTGCTCGCCTCGATCATCGTCGCCGACGGCGAAGAAGCCGCCCGCGAATGGGCCACTGCCGTCCGCAAGAACATGGCCCGCGCGCCTCAGGGGAGCGACCGTGACCAAGTGCGCGCCATGGCCGCCGGGCTTGGCGACGTCGCTATCGCCAACACCTATTACCTCGGACTCCTGGCCACCTCCGCCGAGGCCAAGGACCGCAAAGTCGCCGAGCAGGTCGAGATCATCTGGGCCAACCAGAGCGGACGCGGCGCCCATGTCAACGTCAGCGGAGCCGGGGTCACCAAGGGTTCCAAGAACAAGGACAACGCCGTCAAGCTCCTCGAATTCCTCGCTTCCGAAGAAAGTCAGAAGACCTACGCCGAAACGAACTTCGAGTACCCCGTGCGCGCCGGTACTCCCTGGTCCGACCTGCTCAACTCCTGGGGACAGTTCAAGGCCGACCCGCTCCCCCTCGGCAAGCTTGGCGAACTGAACGCAACCGCCGTGAAGATCTTCGGCGAAGCTGGCTGGGAGTAGAATCACACACCTCGCGCGATCAGCCAGTTTCGGTATCCGCTCACCACCACCCACTTGGAAAAGGCGGCTTCACCCCGGGAACTGGCATCTTCGGGGCGCCCGTCGCGGATCGTCGAGTGGTTGCGATCCTTGCGCACCGAACTCCGCTACGGCACGAGCCGCTGGTCGATCGCGGCCTGCGTGATCGGCCTCCTACTCTTCCTGCCGCTCGCCATCGTCCTGACCGGCGCGGTGGTCCTGCCGGCCCCGAACTGGTCGCACGTCCTCGAAAACCTTCTCGGCGGGTACGCGGTCAATACCCTTGTCCTGGTCGTTCTTACCGGAGGTCTCACCCTGGCCTTCGCTCTCCCCGCCGCCTGGCTCGTCTCGGCCTACCGCTTCCCGCTGCGCAACTTCTTCTCGTGGGCGCTCGTCCTGCCGCTCGCGATCCCCACCTACGTCGCAGCCTACGCCTACAGCGACCTGCTCGAGCATTTGCTGCCGATCCAGATCTGGGCGCGCAAGCAGATCGGGATTGATGCCTCGCTCGCCGCCGACTGGATCTTTCGCCGGGGAATACTCTCCCTTGTACTTGCCTCGGTCCTCGCGCCCTACGTCTACCTCAGCGCCCGCGCTTCGTTCTCTCTTCAGGCACGGTCCTCGATCGAGGCCGCACAGACGCTGGGTTGCAGCATGCGACGGGTCTTCTGGAGGATCGCCCTGCCGATGGCTCGGCCCGCCATCGCTGCCGGACTCGCCCTCGTGGTAATGGAGGTGCTCAACGACTACGGAGCCGTTCTCTTTTTCGGAGTCCCCACACTGACCGTCGGAGTGTTCCGCACCTGGCACGGACTCGAAGATGCGGCCTCCGCTCTCCGCATCGCGGCCATCGTCCTGGCCGTGGTCCTCGGACTGCTTGCGCTCGAGCGTCAAACCCGGGGACGGGCCCGCTTCGAGGAGGCGGGGAACCGCTACTCCCCTGCCCCGCAGCGTCAGCTCACCGGCGCAAAGGCTCTGCTCGCCCTTCTGCTCTGCGGCATTCCCCTGCTGCTCGGATTCCTCGTTCCTGCGGGGCGCCTTCTGCTCTGGGCGCGGACCACGGTCGGCAAGGTGATGACGCCCGAATTCCTCGTTCTGTCCCTCAAGGCCACCGGACTGGCGCTCACCGCTGCCGTGCTTGTGGTCGCCACCGCACTGATCCTGTTCTACGCCGCACGCATTCACCGGACGCTGCTGGTGAAGCTCGCGTTGAGACTCGGGACGATCGGTTATGCCGTGCCCGGGGTGGTGGTGGCGGTCGGCGTTCTGTTCCTTCTCGGCTGGCTGGATCGCGGCATCGGCAAAGCCGGCGCTGCCGCCGGACACGAAGTCGGCATGATCTTCGGCGGCACTCTTTTCGCACTCGGTTTTGCGTATCTCGTCCGGTTCCTCGCGGTCGCTCGCGGACCCATCGCCGCCGGGATGGGCCGCCTGCACGGCAACCTCGACGAGGCCTCGCGCACCCTCGGTCACTCACCCTCGAGCACGCTGGGGAAAGTCGTTCTGCCGCTCATGCGGGGGCCGCTCCTCGCGGCGACCATGCTGCTCTTTGTCGATCTCCTCAAGGAACTGCCCATCACGCTGCTCCTTCGTCCGTTCAACTTCGAGACGCTCGCCACCAAGACCTTCAGCCTCGCGCAGGAAGGGCGCATTCCCGAATGCGCCGTGCCTTCTCTGGTTCTCATTCTGGCCGGCGCGCTCGGACTGGTATTTCTCAATCGACTCCTCGAAAAGCGACCCCGTGGACCCCGCGCCCAACGCCGCCCGCCATCCAGCCAAGCATGAACGCCCTCGAGATCCGCAACCTCTCCAAGCGCTATCCCGGCGGCGAATACCCGGCAGTGCACGAGGTGCGCCTCGACGTCGCGCCCGGCATGCTCTGTGCCCTCGTGGGTGAAAGCGGCTCGGGAAAAAGCACGCTCCTGCGGATGATCGCGGGCCTTGAGATTCCTGACAGCGGATCGATCCAGGTCGGCAGTGACATGGTCTTCGAAGGAGGAACCTTTGTTCCTCCGGAAAAAAGAGAGGTCGGCCTGGTCTTCCAGGATGCTGCACTCTTTCCTCACCTCACTGTCTCCAGGAATATCGGCTTCGGACTCAAGGGGGCCGCGACCAAGGACCGCGCGCTCCGGGTGGAGCAGCTCTTGGAACTCGTCGGCCTGGCAGGCTACGGATCTCGTTTTCCCGGTGAACTCTCCGGCGGCGAGGCCCAACGCGTCGCACTGGCGCGCGCGCTCGCCCCCAAGCCCAAGCTGCTACTCCTCGACGAACCTTTCAGCAGTCTCGATCCGACCCTCCGCAAACGACTCCGCGACGAGGTCAGGCAGATCCTGGCCGAGACCCAGACCACTGCGATTTTCGTGACTCACGATACCGGCGACGCCATGGCCATCGGGCAGCGGGTCGCGATCATGCGAGGCGGCGTGATCGTACAGGTCGGCGAACCTGCCACGGTGTACCGCAGCCCCTTCGACGCCTACTGCGCGAAACTCTTCGGTCCCATCAACCGTGTCCCGGCCCAACTCATGCCGCAGGGCAAAGCGGGCGCTACCACCGACGAGTCCGCCTTTCTCTGGCTCCGCCCCGAGGACCTCGAGGTGCTCGACGACCAGGACGAGGATCGCTGTGTGAAAGTCGACGTCGTCGACACCGTCTTTCAGGGCGAATACCAGGAGGTCACGCTCCGCGTCGATGCGATTCACGGCGAGGAATCCGAGCTTACCGTGCGCATGGCCCCCGACCTCCGTGTCGAGCCCGGGCAGAGTGTCTGGGTGAGGCTTCGCGAGACGGGCGGGTAACCGCCAGCCGAGAATGTGTTCCGGCTGCCTTGTCAGCTGCTCTCCGCGCGATCCTTTTCCAGACGGATCACCTGCTTGGCCAGCTTGGTGACGAGCTTCTTGTAGGAGAGAACAAAGGCACCGTAGGACATCTTCTCGAGGGTGGTCATGAGGACGTAGAGAATCGTCAGGCCGAGGAGGAGGCGGTAGCTGCCACGCCAGTACAGGAAGGAGGCACCCGCGACCAGAAGGACCGCCACGGCAACGACCCACTGGATTCGCTTGCCGGTGACCTTCAGGTCGGAGCTTCGCTCAATGAGAATCCGGTCGAGGTCGGTAAGTTGATCTCCCATGGCTGGAGGCTATCACAGGCCGACCGGCGAGGCCAAGCGGCGACCATTGCTACATCAGAATTTCCTCCACCCGAGACATCAGGAGAGAGTGCCCCACCAGCGGCTGCCTTAGGTCTTCCTGGCTCTGCTGCCAGGTGGCGTAGATGGCGTCCGCTTCCGCAAGACAGCTGACGTAGCGGCTGCACCCAGTGCCTTGAGGGGAAAGGAACAGCGGGGCATCGACACTGAGGCGCTCGACGTGAGGGAAATCGTCGGCCCAACCCCAGGCGAGCCCGCCGATCTCCTCGCAGCTGTACCCGCGAGGGCGCTTCACCGCGTTGGGATTCTCATCGAGGGAACGCAGACATTCGGCGCCGTCATAAAAATAGAGGGCGACGGGCGGAAGGTCCGCAAAGGCTCCGACCTGCGGGACAAGAAGCCGGTCCGTGACCCGCGCCACGGAGATATCCCAGACTGGACCGCGTTCGAGCATCTGTTCGGTGAGCGTCCTGAATGGCCCGCCCGGAGTTTCGGCGACTGCGGCCGTCGCATTCGAGCTGCTCCAGCTGAAGGGATGGTTGCAGTAGATGAGGAGCCGGCGATCTCCGTCGGCAAAGACCTTGGGGTCTTTGGCGTGCAACCGGGCGTTGGAAGTCCCCTTGGCGATCAGCTCAGCATTTGCGGGATTCAGCGAGGCTAAATCGGGTCCGGTGAGCCGGTCGATTTCCCAGACGCCCGTGCCCGGCTTCTGGTGACCAGCGATGTCCTCCGGGTAGGAAAGCGCCTTCTCAGTGGAGACGTAGAGTTCAATGCCATCGGCGGTCGGCAGAAGAGAGGTCCCCTCGATCGAGACGACGTCCGTGCCGGAGTGAGCAAGGTCCTGCTTGCTGAGTGACAATGTCTTTTCCCAGGGACCGCCAAAATCATCGGCTTCGAACACCGCGAGCTCCAAGCCTCTCTCTCCTGCGCCGACCCCGGTGCGTGAGTCGCCTTCGTTGCGGTATCGACCGACCGTCGCGAAGCGCCCGCCGAGGCGAACGATGTTCCCGCCCCCAAACCAGTAGCCGTAACTTGAACCGAGTGGCTCGACGAGAATAGGAGCCGCCTCCTGATCGATGAGAGCCTGGCCCAATCGCACGAGAGCGGCCTTGTGTTCGGGACAGAGCCCAGGGTCGGAAATCATCGACCCATCATAGTCAGTCTGTCCGCGAGTCCAAGAACCTACGATCCCGTGCAGGTAGAGAACCTGCGAAGCCCCATTGCTTCCCGCGTCCATCAGAGAGAGCGTGCGCGCCGTGAACTTCGTCACCACCATCGAACTGATCGCCGTGATCGTGGCCGCCCTCTACGGCGTGCTCCTCGCATCTCGCAAGGGCATGGATTTCGTCGGCGGATTTGCCGTGGCCTTGGCCGCTGCCTTTGGCGGAGGTACGCTGAGGGATCTCTTTCTCGACCGGCATCCACTTTTCTGGATCGGCAACGCCCACTATCCCGTGGTCGTCTTCGTGATCTGTGCGGTTGCCGCCATCTTCACCCGCTTTCTTCCCCGGATCCGACCTCTCTTACTCGTACCCGACGCCGTCGGAATGGGGCTCTTCACCGCGGCGGGCACGGCGATCGCCCTCGACGCGGGGACCTCGTGGTTTATCGCTGCGATGCTCGGAGCGATCACCGGCACCTTCGGAGGAGTCCTCGCCGACATCGTCTGCAATGAGGTTCCGACTCTATTCAAGCCCGCCCCACTGAATGCGACCTGCTCTTTCACGGGGGCCTGGGTCTACCTGCTCGGTCGTCATTACGGACTCGCCGAAGCCGTCTCTCTGATCAGCGGAGTGGTCGTCGTCGTGCTCTTCCGGCTCGCCGCCGTGCGCTGGAACTGGATCATCCCTGCAATGCGCCCACCTCACGAAGTTCGCTGAATGAGGTTGGTTTCTTCGCGGAGTGAGTCATCTTAAGAAATGCTTCGTGCCCGAAAGAAATACACCGTCTACGACCTGCGCCAACTCAAGGGAAAGCGCTGCCTGACTCACGTTCACGTCAAGTCGCCGGAGGAAGCGACGGCAGCGGAGGAAGCGGGCATCGATCTGATGAGCTGCAGCTACGACTCGCCGGAGTCCCAGGCGCGTCTACCGCTGCTCGTCGAGGCAGCGCCCACGGCTTTCCTGTCCTGTGCGACTCCTCACGGGATGGCTTCGCCGGAAGAGGCGATCCGGATCGGATTTCAGGCGCTCGAGGCGGGCGCAAGTTCGGTCTATTGCTCGAGCAGCCCGAGGATCGTCGAGGCGATGGCAACAGAAGGCATCCCCGTCGTCGGCCATCTTGGCATGGTCCCACGTCACGCCACTTGGACCAATATCCGCGCCATCGGGAAAACCGCCGAGGAGGCTCGGAGCCTTTACGACAGCATGAAGGAACTCGAAAACGCGGGTGCCTATGCCGCGGAGATCGAACTCGTTCCCCATCAGCTTGCGAGCTACCTCTCGAGCCAGACTTCGATGCTCCTCATGTCACTCGGTTCCGGCTCGGGATGCGACACGCAGTTTCTCTTCTCCGACGATCTGCTGGGCGACTACGAGGAGCGGATCCCGCGGCACGCGAAGGCCTACCGGAACTTCCGCGCCGAGAACGACCGCCTGCAGCAGGAACGCGTGGCTGCGTTTCAGGAATACGCAGCCGACGTCGCCGGAGGCCAGTTCCCCACATCGAGGAACCTCATCAAGATCGACGAGGACGAATTGCAGAAGCTCATCGCGACCGTGGAGAGTTCGTCCTAGGCGCAGTGGCATTTCAAGAGACCCACAATGACCAAGCCTGCTGAAGGTGGAGCGTGACGTCCCGGCGCGCTGGCGTTGCCAGAGGACGAGCGGCGCAACTCTCCGAGGACGTCGAGTTCAGGCAGCACGCTCGAACCCGACGAGGAATTCGAGTCGAAACCATCGATACCCCCCGCTCACCAACTGCCATTGCTCCCACGCGCCCCCTCCACATGGAGCTTGCAGCCACTGCCGCAGGAGAGCCCGAGCTAGGTGAGGTGATGACGACGAATCTCGTTCATCGCGCTCCAGAGTCCCCTATTTCAAGGATTCGATAAAGAGCAGAATCGAATCAATCTGCGAATCGTCGAGCACCCCGAGGTAACTGGGCATGCCGACCCCGGCCTTCTGGAATCCGTCCCTCACCTTGGCGGTCGGATCGAGGATACTCTCCAGCAGGTAGGCCCGGTCCACTATGACCTTCTCTCCCCCGACCAGCTTGCGTTCACTTCCCTGGAGGCCTTTCCAGGTGGGACCCACTTTTACATTGTCGCCTTCGGCCACGGAATGGCAGCCGGCGCAGCCCATGAGAGAATAGAGACGCTTTCCTTCGGCGGCGGTCGGCTCGACTTTTGGTGCTTCGCTCCCTTCACCTTCGGGCATCACGAGAGAAACTTCGTCGCTCTCGAAGCCCTCCCCTTTCAGATCGACTCGGGGAACCTGATGGACGGTGAGGTAGGCGCTGTCTTCCATCGTCCGCCCGGATGCACTCGACAGAGCGTAGGAAAGGCGAAGCGTGTGCGAGGGTTTCATGTCGGGGATCCCGAGGAAAACGGAACGGCCATCGGAGGAAGTCACCACACTGGCCACGGCGAGGAACTCTTGGCCCGGCATGTTGTCGAGCCGGTAGTGGGGCGACCCGTAGTTCTTCGTCCGCCGGTAGTTCCAGCGCTCGGCACTGAAGTTGGCGGGCATCGCGGCGGCTGGGTCAATGGGCTCGTTGAACTGGAGAAGGACACCTCGTTCACAGGCGAGAGCCTGGTCGAGAAAGAGCAGGCTTTCCTTGCCGGGGCGCACGCGGATCAGCGAGGAGATTCGATCCGCCACGCCTCCCCAGATCTGGAATCCGCAAAGGTACAGCCATCCGTCGCGTGGATTGATCCTGCCATTGAGCACGGGCCCGGGGAGCTGGCCGAGGGGCTTCGTGACTCCGCCCTGACGGACGCCCGACCTTGGATCGCGGAACACTCGAAAGACCTCGGGCTTGTTGTAGCCGAGATGAAGCAGGCTCCCTTCCAAAGCTGGAAACCGGCTCCCCCGCATCCACACCTGCGTCGCGCCGCTCTGGTTGATGGCATGTGGAATCCATATCGGTGGCTCCGCGATCACTGCATCTGCGGCGTGCTCGCGAGTCGGATGCGCGTTCGGCAGAAAGCCGTGGAATTCGGTCTTCCTAGTATCGAAGAAATGGACGGGAGTCGCTGGAGTGAAGTGGCCCTGCTGGTCACTCGACGTCACCATCCCCGAAACCGGATCAACACCGGGATAGGGCTGCCGAAGGCCGGTGGCGAGCACCTCGTAGGAACGACCGTCCTTGGCAATTCGTAGGATCGACCCCCTCTCCGCGGTGAGCGTCGAGGCCGACTGCCCGCCCTTGGCAATCACGAAGCCACCTTCCGGATGCGCCTCCATCCCCATGGCGAATTCGCGGGTCTCGGCGGTCTGGGTGAACAGGTTGCAGAAGTTCTCGTAGCGATCCGCCTCGCCGTTGCCGTCCAGGTCGAGGAGGCGAACGATTCCGGTCCGGTCAAAGACGTAGAGCACTTCGTCGACGGCGACGATGCTCTTGGGTTCGTGGAGTCCGCTTGCCAACCGAGACCAGCGGACCTCGGCGCTCCAGCCGCCCATTCCCGAAGCGATCCAGACGTCGCCGTCGAAGGTCACCACAGCCGCTCGCTGCTCGTCGACGAAGGCAATGTCGGCGACTCGGACATTGCGGTTCCACGGATTCGGAACGGGGAGCGCGACGTCGTCGAGGACGAACGCGCCCCGGTCTTCAAGCGCGAGATGAATCGGACTCGACACGGTCTGGTTCCATCGGAGCGGGGCGGGTGTCTTGGAATCGAGACGAGGAAGCGGCGCCAACGAACCCGAGCCCTGCTTTTCATCCGGATCGTAGGCGCGAGACCGGACCGAAACACGGACCCGGACTTCTCCCTGACGAGGTGGAACCTCGAGGAATAGTGAGTGGTTCACGACGCGGAAAGCGACCCCGCTCAGCGAACCCGACTCGATTCGAAAACATGGCCCTTCGTCTCCGGCCCCGCCAGCACGGGCAGGAGCTTTCAGGACCGGCGGCGTGGAGTATTCAGCGAGGTAAATGAAGAGCGATTCCTCCCCCTGCGCGATCTCCCAGTCACGAACCACCGCGTCGATCGCGGCCGAGTAACTCACCCGCTCGGCCACGGGGATCTCTCCCACCTCGTAGCTCAGCACGTGCCCATCGGCATGCAGCTCGAGGGCATCCCAGCGGCCGTGGGACAGCGGGAGCCCTCCGAGCCCCTTTTCTTCAAGGCTCGCCGCCGACGCTCGAGGATCCTTCAGGGTGGGCTCTCCCCTGCTCCAGCCGGGGGCGACGGCGGTGGCTGCCAGCACCTCTCCGATGGGTCGCGGGAGGTCGTCCTGACCGGCGGGTACTTTCTGAGAAGGAATCCGGTAGGAATTCGGCCCCATCGCGTTCTCGGTGAGAAAGCCATTTTCCTCTCCTTCCCACAGGAGAGCGATCCGCAGCAGATCCGGGTCGAAGCATGCGAAGCGGTTCGAGCCGAGTTTCAGGACGATCCCTCGGGGGATGAGGTTTTCCGCCACCGGGTGCTCGCCCGCTTCCCGAGCATCGAGGACAGTGGCACAGAACGGAAAGTCCTTTTCAAAGACCTCTCCCCAGGGAGAAGGCGACGACTGGCAGAGGACCGCGGGTGACGCAGCGAGGAGAAGGGCGAGAAGCAGAAGTCGGAGAATCATGAACGGTCTAGAACGGACCCTACAGATCGTTCTTCCGAACCAGCCCGATGATCGGATCCTTGCCGGGAATCTCGATCCGCACCCGCACGAGGCGTTCCTCCCCGAGAACCTCGACCTCTCGGCCTGCCGGAAGAGTGCCGATCTTCACTAGTTCGCCCTTGTCGCTGTAGACGATCGCCGGGTTTTTGGTACTGAGAGTCTCGGGCAGGGCCACGTCGGCGGGAGGGGCCAACGTGGGTGCGGTGGTAGCTCCGGCCGCATTGCCTGTCCCCGTCTTGGCCTTGGCGGCCGCTTCCGCGAGACTCACCAGGTGACTGCTGGACGAGGTTCCGTCCGGCAGGGCGACGGTCCTCCCCTTGATCCGGGCCAGCTCTTCCTCGACGAGCACCTGGCCGAGGTACTTCCCGCCCACGACCTGGATCAGGCCGTACCAGCGCTCGCTGTCATCCCACGAGCGGAGGGCCGTGCGCTTGGTGTGCAGGACAAAACCCTCGCCAAGCAGTTCCTCGACGCGCTTCTGAGCGGCGCGGCCTTTCTCGACGACTTCATCCTTGTCGATCTTCCAATGCTCGGCCTGTTCCCCGACCCGCTCCGTATCCCCGGAATCATTCTCGGCGGCATCGATGAAGTAGAGGTTGATGAACACCCGGCGGCCCTCGATCTCGAACGGAATGCTGTCGCCGTCCATGCCATCCAGATCCTCGGGAAGGGTCAGCCCCTCGATTCGTTCCCAGTCCTGGGCCTCAGCTCCCGGAAGAACCGTGAGACCTGCGATCGCGATGATCCGACAAAGAATGCTCATGCTGAAGTATAGCAGGAAATCTATACGCCAGGAAGCACGACCGCACCGAGCAGACAGACGATCAAACCGACCGTCGCCATGATGATCCCCATCGGAGTGATGGTTCGCAGCATCTCCGCCTCGGTAAAGCCGCTCATTTTCGAAATCACCCAGAAACCCGAGTCGTTCATCCACGCGATCGGCTTGGAACCGCAGCCGATGGCGATGGCGAGATAGACGGGATGATAAGGCAACTCCACGGCGCCCGCGATCGGACCGACGATGCCCACGGCGGTGATCATGGCGACGGTGGCGGAACCCTGGGCGGTGCGGATCAAGGTGCAGAGGAGAAAACCGATCACCAGAAGCCCGAGCCCCGTCGCGCCGGGTAGCAGCTCTTGAGTGGCGGCGGCGATGTTCGTCTGCCGGAGCACGTGCCCGAAGGCTCCA
>ENA-ORXT01000746-ORXT01000746.1-marine-metagenome-genome-assembly--contig:-NODE-746-length-49080-cov-18.798339_pt1 | contig 49080 bp, 18 predicted proteins | sample MGYA00237868_ERZ511482 | MGnify/ENA metagenome assembly ERZ511482
TCTAATTATGCAGATGGTCTATCCGGTGCAGGTAGTTATGAAATTGATATTGTTTCAGGTCCGGTCACAGGACAAGTATTTATCTACGCAGGTGGTTCTTCATGGCAGGCAACTGGCTTACCACCGGGTGTTTATACAGTAGATATTAGAGATGCTTTGGCACCTGGTGATACTTTTTTAGGTGACGCAGATGATACCAATGCGGTTTGTGGTGCAGCTTGTACTATACAAAGAAATATTGCAATAGGTAATGGAGCGGAACCAATAATTAACCCTGCAGTAACTAGTCCTACATGTACTGACCCTGGTGTAGTAGATATTGTAATTGATAGGAAAACAATAAATTATTTACAAGCTGAAGAGTTTTGTACAGCTGAAGGAGAATTAGATGGCTTTGCTGCTCTTGGCTCCGATGTTAGTGGGGTTGATACTAATGGTGACGGTATGGATGATGGTACTCCATTATTTGGTCAATTTAATGTTACTGGTTTCAATAATAATTGTACTGGAGCGGATTTAAACGTTGATGCTACAACTGTACTTAGTGCGTGTTTCACGGGAATTGACCAAACTGCAGGAAATCCAAATGATGATATGCGATTCTTTTTACAATCTCCAACGGGGTTTATCTTTTTCGCACTCGGTTCAGCTTTCGGTTCTGGGCAAGGTGATGTAACAGGAGATGTATGTTTCACTTTTGGTCAGGATACTCCTTTTCCTAATGTTGGAGGACCCGTAAACGGAACTTGGACTTTAGGATTCTTTGACGGATATGACACTTCTGTAACAACTGCTGAATCTATTTGTCTTACAATTCAAAATAAGGAATGTTTGTTTGAGCAAGACATTGAAGCTTTCTGTGATGACTTAGGTCCTGACAATGGAGATGGCGCAGGTGGAATTACCTCTGCAGACCAAACCTTAACATGGGCAAGTTCTAATGGTGTAGATTCAGGCGCAGAACCGGCTTTCGATTTTCTTACATTGGCTGGTCCGGGTGAAAACGATGCTTCTTTTGATAATCAAGCAGCTTTAGATGCTGGTGTTGCACCCAATACACAAGTATGTTATGCTGTATCGGGTTTTGTTCCCGGTAATGAATTTAATAACGTAAATGCAATAACAGATAATACTGGTTTTCTTAACGATATAGGCCCGGGTGACGCTGCGATGGGATGTTACGCAGGTGTTTGTTGTGGAGTAGCAACAGAAATTTGCTTTACAGTATTCCCCGTACCCGACCCACCGACAATAGAGCCTATCTGTCAGTGTGCTGCCAATGTAGCCACCGAAGGACTTATGGCTACGGGAATGTGCTTTCCGACGATGGAGAGTGAGAATGGGACAGGTATTCCAATCGGGCAATTTATAGACCCCAACTTAGGTGTACCCACAGAGTTTACCTCTTACACAGTAATGGGTCCATCCAATCCGGCTTGTACAGGCAATGCTGAAATCACAATAATAAGTGGTCCGCCAGGCAATAACGGTTATATTGTTTATGTAAATGGTGCTATTGTCTATGTATCCGGTTTAGGTACGCCTACTGGAACTTATCCCGATGTTCAAAATATAGGCCCTGTTGCGCCCGGTGATGTCATTGATGTTAGTGGTATTGACGGAAGTAATGGTACACCAACTATAACGGATTTTACAGTTGTAGTGACCTATACTTGTCCACCACCAACCGCAACCTACGCTTGGTACGGTAACGGTGCTGTGGATAGCGACGGTGATGGCAACTTTGAAGATATCAGCGCAGCCACGGTCTTACAAATGCCCAATGCTGCTGCCCCTGACACCTATATGCCCGCAGTCGGTGATGTAGATGTATTCGGCAATGCTTTCGACCCTACGGTCTGTGGTATTTATACTTACTGTGCCACTACCATTTGTGGGGATTGTGAAAGCGATGCTTTCTGCGCCGAATTTACCATATATCCAAACGAAAGCGGTGTTGTAGAATTAGAACAAACCGTTTGTGACGGAGATGAAATTCCAATAATTGACTTAGGTACGCCCAATGGTGGAGGTACAGACTTTACGGTCTGTGAAGATGCCGCACTTGCAGTGAATTGTATTGCTGTTAATGATGGCATGTTTGATGCACCGACAGCACTCGGGGGGGCTGTTCAGCCACCGGGTATTTACACCTATTTTTATTCAGGTGGTCCACAACCTTGTGACAATCCTGACCTCGTTAATCCCGTCGATCCCCCATGCGACTGCTCTGCCACATCGAGTCCTATCACTATTACGGTACTACCGACCATAGAGCCGGGTACGTGTGAGCCACAAGAGTTCTGTCAAGGTGATCCGGACGACGTATTTATGGGCTTAGAAGCAACTTGCCCTGATTGTCTCGACGGACCTGCTAATGTACTATGGTACAGCGCAGATGATGGTTCAGCATCTATCGGTATGGGCAGCCCATTTGACCCCACAGGTATGATGTCTGAAGAAGGCACAGTATATAATGAAAATACACCAGGTGTCTATACTTTCTATCATTCATGTGGATGTGATGATTGCGAAAGCACACTCACACCATGTACAATAGAAGTAGTTCCTCAACCGACTTTCGTGTGTCCGACTACGTTCTGCGAAAGCGAAGTTGACCCCGACGATCCGATTATAGAATTATTCCCCGACCCCACAGGTGGAACGTTCACACTAACAAACACGACAACAGGTGCAGATGTATCAGGTTTCGTACAAAACGAAACCATAGATGCCACCCTACTTGACGTGGGAGACTATACGCTTTCCTACTCATTTACAGGTGATGGCGGTACGACATGTGAGCAGATAGGTTGTATGTTCAGCGTACTATCTTCACCCGAACCACCTACATGCGACCCTGTTAATATATGTGAAGGCGATCCCCCAATGATGATTACACCACAACCCGCTGACCCTGCGGATAATTGTACATATACATATTATGATGCACAAATGGGCGGCACGGTACTAGGAACCGGACCCTCATATCTACCACCAGTAAACGATCCTGGTACTTACCAGTATTTTGTATCCTGTACAAATGATGACAACTGCGAAGGAGAGCGTGCTACATGTACCTATACCATCGCACCACGTCCCGACGCCCCTGCGGATATAGACATAGAACTCTGCGAAGGCGATGACCTTCCAATGTCAGTTACCCTTGTTGGTAGTACAATTGGTAGTACCTTCAACGGTTTTGGTCCAGGCGGAGTAGTTGAAATGGGAGTCACTACATTAGATCTGAGCAACAGTGGTTATGGATTAAGTACTGCAAATTCAGGAACATTCACAATTATTTATACAGAGATTGTTACTACTGCCACTGCCAGTGGTGATTTGGAATGTGAGAGCAGCCCGGCTACGGTTACATTAACGGTCTTAGACGGTCCCCCCACTCCTGCCCCGACCAACAGTGGACCCATCTGTGAAGGAGAAGATGTAGAATTGACAGTCGGCGCGGCGGCGGATAGCCAGTATTCATGGTTTGAGGACGACAACAGCAATGGCATGCAAGATGCTGGTGAGGCAACAGCTTCAACAGCTTCTACCTTCACAGTTAGCGGTTTGATGGCAGGTGCTTACGACTACTGTGTAATAGTAACTAATGCAGACGGTTGTGTGAGTGAGCCTGGCTGCACGACAGTATTGGTCAATGCAGAAGGAGCACCACCTATGACTACGCCTTATGAGGTATGCGAGGGCAAGGTAGCTCCTGCGGATGAAGGTCTGACGGCAGTATGTGTAGGCGGTGTAGTTCCACAATGGTTTGACAATCCCAATGGCACACAAATTGGTGTTGGCACGCCATTCTTACCATCGGGTTACAACAACCTCAGTGCCGGCGTATATACTTACTTTGTCACCTGTGGCGAAGGGTCGCAATGTAGTAGTGGTTTTGGTTCAGCCCAATTAACGATAAATCCACAGCCCGATGCACCGGTAGTACCGGATATAACGGTATGTAGAGGAGAACAAATAGAAATATGTTTAAGTATATTTGATACAGCGGGCGACGGTTTGATGGGCATGGTTTTCCCACCGAACTCAAGCAGCATGTCATCGGCCTTGACGCCTGATGCAGATGGTTGTGTACAAATTGATACAGATAGTCCTGGTTATATAGATGGCACATACGGTGTAGTATACGTAGAAAACGGCTGTACTTCGGCTATGGGCGAGGGTACAATAACGATTAATCCGATTCCTGCCGACCCTTCTGTTGATACGGAATGTGTCTGTGAAGGTGAAGATGCGGTATTTACCATTACCAATCCATTAGCGGGTGGTTCTTACGCATGGAGTGGACCCAACGGTGGCAATACATTCACCACCAATGGCACAACAGCAACCGTTCCGAATGTAGCCATATCAAATAACGGTGACATCTACGATGTTATCCTAACAGATACAAATGGCTGTACCTCAATGGGTGCAGGCGCAGTATGCGTCAGTGCCTTACCAACGATAACAGATACAGGCGACGATACAATATGTGAGGGCGGCACCTCTTCGGGCTTAACTGCCACTTGTGGTGACCTATTCGATGCTATGAACAACCCGATTGCAACGAATATATTATGGTACGACAGTTTCAGCGGCGGCAACCAAATCGGAGCAGGCAGTCCTTTTGTACCTGCGGGTGCATCGGGTTTCTCGCCGGGCATTTACACCTACTATGCAGAATGTGCTGTTGGCGGTTGCGCGAGTCCTCGCATGGAAGCGACGCTGACAGTTACGTCGGGCGCACCTGCTCCCATAGTACCTGATGTAGCGGTTTGCGATGGCGAAGACATAGTTATCTGTCCGAGTATTTTTGATAATGCTGGTGTAACGATGGGTATGGTTTTCCCTCCGAACTCAAATTCACAAAGTTCGGCATTAACCCCTGTAGACGGTTGTGTAACCATTTCACCGGAAAATGACGGCTATGTTAGCGGCACTTACACTGTTCAATATGTAGATGGAAACGGTTGTACGTCTGTACCCGGTGAAGGGACAATTACCATCAATCCATTACCCATAGATCCGATTGTAGAAACGGCTTGCGTATGTGATGGAGAGGATGTACAATTTACGATAGCGAACCCCTTAGCTGGCGGTTCTTACGAGTGGACAGGTCCAAATGGCTACACTTCTAACAATCCAAATCCTACAATTTCAGGATTGAGTATAGCAAATGGAGATAATGCACCCCCGAATAATTTATATACCGTAACCGTAACCGACCCGAACGGTTGTACTGCGCAAAGCAACGGCACTGTTTGTATCAGCGAAGTACCGACGGCGACACCCGGAGGCGACGAGACGATATGCGAAGGCGGTTCATTTACGGGCTTTACAGCAACATGTTCCAACATGATGGGCACCTTACTATGGTACGATAGCTTCATAGGCGGCAATGTACTGGCTACGGGCGAAACCTTTATTCCTGCGGGCGTATCGGATTTATCTGCGGGCATTTACACCTACTACGTAGCGTGTGAAGTAGGCGAATGTTCAGGACCGCGCGAGGCAGTAACTTTAACAGTTACGGCAGCCCCTGATGCGCCGACCGTACCCGATGTGGCGGTATGCGATGGAGATAATATAGATATATGTTTAAGCATAGCGGATCAGGTAGGTACAGAGAATATTTTTGTCTCTCCACCCAATTCAAGTAGTGTAGGTTCATTAATACCTTACAATACGGAGAGCCAGTGCTACACGATAGACCCAATGAATGCTGGTTATGTAAGCGGCACATACAGTGTAGTTTACGTAGAAGACGGCTGTACCTCCCAAGCGGGTGAAGGAACAATTACCATCAATCCACTACCGATAGAGCCGATTATAGAAACGGCGTGTGTATGTGAAGGCGAAACAGCGACCTTAACGGTAGTAAACGCCAATGCAACATCAAGTTACGCATGGATGAGTACGGGAGATGCGACAGTCTTATCGAATAATCCTGTATTTACCGTACCTTCGGGAACGGCGAATAATGCGTCATTTACGGTAACAGTAACAGATGGCAACGGTTGTATGTCAACGGGAGTTGGCACGGTCTGTATATTACCGGCACCAATAGCACCGAGCGTAATGCCATTTGCTATATGCGAAGGCAGTACAACTGAAAGCGGTTTGATGGCAACCTGTTTAGACGAGGATGATAATCCAATATCAGGTACTACCTTATTATGGTACGATAGCGTAACTGGTGGCAGCCCGATAGGCACCGGCAGTCCATTCTTACCAACGGGTTATAATAATTTGACAGTAGGAACATACACATACTACGCAGAATGTAGCGTAGGCGGATGTATCAGCGATAGAAGCCCTGTAGTCTTAACGATTACCGAAGGCGCGCCGGCACCGATAGTGCCTAATGTTGTCATCTGCAACGGAGCAGACATTGGTATTTGCTTTAGTTTAGTAAATGACGGTATAGCACCGCAGAACATTTTTGTATCTCCACCAAATTCCAACAGCATGGATAGCATGATACCTGTTGGAGCAGACGGCTGCATTACGATTGAACCCACCGACCCGGGTTATGTCAGCGGAACATATACAGTAATTTATGTAGATGCCAACGGATGTACCTCACAGCCTGGCGAAGGAGAGGTAACCATCAATCCATTGCCATTAGAGCCTGTTGTCAAGACAGAATGTGTATGTGAAGGCGAGGCAGTCAACCTTATGGTAAGCAACGTTGAGCAAGGCGGCAGCTACCTATGGGGCGGACCCGGTATTGACGGTATATTAGGCACCGGAGATGACTTTACATCAAACAACACCGCACCATCAATAGATGGTTTGACGATAGATAACGATGGAGACCTTTATATGGTCACTGTAACTGATGTCAATGGCTGTACTGCAATTGGCGATGCAATGGTTTGTATCAAAGCGACTCCTATTGCACCTGAAACTACAGCTTACGAAATCTGCGAAGGTAGTTTAGCGGATGTTGAAGAAGGCTTATTGAGCGGTTGTGCAGACGGCGAGACGACCTTATGGTATGACAGCTTCATCGGCGGCAACTTAGTTGGTCAAGGCGATCCATTCTTACCGACAGGTTATAACAACTTAACAGTAGGCAGTTACACATACTATGCAGAATGTAGCGTAGGTGGCTGTATCAGCGAGCGTAGCGCAGCGGTCTTAACGATTAGCATAGGCGCGCCAGCACCGATAGTACCCGATGTAGCGGTTTGCAACGGAGAAGACATTGGCTTGTGTTTCAGCATTGTCAATGACGGCATCCTACCGGTCAATATTTTCGTATCACCACCAAATTCAAACAGTCAAAGCAGTTTGATACCTGTTGATGCAGACGGTTGTATAACAATTACATCTGATGACGAAGGCTATGTCAGTGGTACTTACGTAGTAACCTATGTAGATGCCAGCGGCTGTACTTCACAACCCGGAGAGGGTACGATTGTCATTTATGATAATCCGAATCCGCCTGTTGTGAATGAAGAGTGTGTATGTGAAGGCGAAGACGCACAATTGACGATAAACAATCCTGTACAAGGCGCGACCTATAGCTGGTTCGACCCTGCGGGCGATTTCTTCTCTGACAATCCTGCACCTGTTATTTTAGCGGGTACGGCAGATGATGGGGATATTTATACGGTTACGATAACCGATCCGAACGGCTGTACGGCAGTAGGTGACTCAGAGGTTTGTATTAGACCAAATCCACTGGTTGCTCCGACACCATCATACACTTTATCAAGTGCATGTACGCTATCGGATGTACAGTTGATGGCAAATGCCAATGATGCTAATGAAGATTACACTTATAGCTGGACTGGACCAAACGGTTTCATTTCCACTTTAGCGAATCCAACGATAGCCAACGCAACAACAGCAGCGAACGGAACTTATACCGTTACGGTCACCAATGCGACAGGTTGTGTAGCGACGGGCGAAACAGAAGTTATCATAGTAGAAGACCCACAAGCGGATCCTGTAGTCAGCAGCACCGGACCGGTCTGCGAAGGTGGCGAAGTCATCCTAAGCATAGACCAATACGAAGGTTCAAGCGTGACCTATACATGGACATTGAACGGTGGAGCTTTACCTGCGAATGCGTCAGGAGGCAACACCAATGAATTGATATTAGACCCTGTGGATGCTACCAATAATGGCGTTTACATGGTAACAGTAGATATAGTTGTTTCAATAGACAGCGAAGGCGAAGATGTAGTATGTAGCCTTGATGCGACTTACGACTTAGAAATCTTCGAGCAGCCATCAGCACCTACGGTATTGACACCAGCCTTGAACATCTGCGAAGGCGACTTAGCAAATGCACCCTTCGAGGTAGAAGGTTGTGGTTCAGGCGAGACGATTTTCTGGTATGAGAATGCAACAGGCGGCGAGGCGATAGCCACAGGCAATGTTTTACTTCCTGTCGGCACCGGCGAATTACTACCGGGTTTATATTATTACTATGCAGAATGTAACAACACGGCAACGGAATGTGTGAGTCCACGCGTCTCTGTGGTCTTGTTTGTTGGAGAGAATCCTGATACACCGGTCTTAGCACAAAACGGTCCGACCTGTGAAAATGGAACGATAGAATTATGTATCGCTCAAACACTGGCAGACTTCCCTGATGCAGTAGCTATTACCTATACGTTCACGCCACTTGAAGGCGCGACGGCAGGTAGTGCAGTAGTGACAACAGAAAACTGTATCACAGTACCTGCCTCACAAGCGGGCAACTGGATAGGTCAGTACGGTGTAAGCTACACGAGCTTCAATCCGGGTGCAGGTCTTTACACCTGCGAATCAGGTAATTCAGAGCCAATAGAATTAGAGTTCAATGCAATACCAGAGACACCGGAGCCGACAAATAGTGGTCCTGTATGTCAAGGTAATGATGTGACTTTATTTGCCAATGGCACAGCGGACACTTACGAGTGGACGGATGCGATGGGCAATGTTATATCAGTATTGGAGAATCCGGACCTACAAGGTTTGGCAGCGGGCGATTACACTTACAGCTTGTCGATTACGATAGACGGTTGCGAATCCTTAGTGGGTACAACAACAGTGACCATCTACGATTTACCTGTAGCGGATACGGATGTAGTATATGAATTGACTGATAACTGTGCTTACTCTGACATTACGCTCATGGCGAATGTTACGGGTGGAACAACAGATTACGAATACGAATGGACGGGACCAAACGGCTTCACATCAACACTTGCTAACCCAGTGGTTGCGAATGCAGATGTAGAGAACAACGGTACATACACCGTATTTGTAACGGATGCGAATGGTTGTACGACGACAGGAGAGACACAAGTCATCACGGCAGAAAGTCCGGTAGCACAACCCATCATCAGCAGCACAGGACCTGCATGTGAAGGAGAATGTATCACATTGACCACAACGGCTTACGAGGGTTCAAATATTAACTACGAATGGATTACACCTGCGGGTGCGATGAATATTACAGGCGCGAACACCAATGTAATAGACATCTGTCCTGCGACCGCATCAGCAGAGGGTGTTTACCAAGTAGGCGTAACGGTTGACGGTTGTGAACTTCTATCAGATGTTTACGACTTAGATGTCTTCGATTCACCGAGTGTAGAAGCAGAAGCGAACTATAGCTTAAATGGAGATTGTTCTTTCAGCGATATTACCTTGAATGCGACACCATCAGGTGGTTCAGGCACATATACGTATGACTGGACGGGACCAAACGGTTTTGTATCCACCTTACAAAATCCTGGCATAGCGAATGCGACTACAGCAAACAACGGAACGTACACGGTAGTGATTACCGACTCGAACGGTTGTACAGCAGAAAATGCTACGCAAGTATTGGATATAGAAGATATCGAGAATTTACCGATTATAGCAAGCACAGGACCAGCATGTGAAGGAGAATGTATCACATTGAGTACAATAGCTTACGAAGGTTCAAACGTGAACTACGTATGGTTTACACCAGACGGTACATTAGCTAATATCACAGGCGAGAATACAAATGTATTGAGTATTTGTCCTGCGGAAGCAGCAGTGCACGAAGGTGCGTACAGCGTAGGGGTGACCATAGACGGTTGTGAATTAAGTTCAGATGTTTATACTTTGGATGTATTCGAGCAACCTATAGTTAGCATCAGTACCGTACCGGTCTGTGCTGGCAGCGATGTCTTCTTAGATGTAACAATAGAAAACATAGGCGACTTGAGTGGCGAATTGAGCTACCAATGGAATGGACCAAACGGTTTCACTTCACAAGCGCAAGATGTAACCATAGCAAATGCAACAGCAGCAAACGAAGGAACTTACACAGTAACAGTAAGTGCCTTGACGGCTTGTACAACGACAGCATCAGTAGATGTTGAATTGTTCGAGACCTTACCTGCGGCATCCATATATGGAGATGAGATAGCTTGTCGTCCGGATGCGTTCACGCTTTGCACGAGCACAGTAGAGGATTACGAAGATGCAACATTTACCTTCTCACCACCCAATTCCACGAGTATCAGCTCCGGAATAGTGGCAGACGAAAGCGGTTGTATCACAGTTAGTCCATTAAATCTGGCGGCTTATGTAAGTGGAGCATGGACGGTAAGTTATGTAGATGCGAACGGTTGTGCTTCCGAGCCTGGCGTTCCATTCAACGTATCCATCAATACACCACCACCTGCGACTGCGGATAATAACGGACCGATTTGCTTCGGCGAAGATGTACAATTATTTGCAGGAATCGTAGAAGGGGCGACCTACGAATGGTTTACGGAAGACAATCCGTTTACGCCATTCTCTACGGAGCAAAACCCTGTAGTTACAGGCTTAACTGCGAAGACGACCTTTACAGTGTATGTAACGGTTGAAGGTTGTACGAGCTTTGTTTCGACGACAGTAATACTTGAAGGACCAATAGTAATAGTGACAGAGAATACACCTGTGTGTACGGGTGAAGACATCGTCTTGACGGCAGAGGTAGAGAATATCGGCGACTTCACTGGCTTTATATCTTACCAATGGAGTGGACCAAACGGTTTCACATCTACGGCACAGAATCCGGTGATAGCCAACGCGAGCTTAACCGATGCTGGTACATATACTGTATTAGTAACGACGAGCGGCGAATGTGACGGTCAGGCAAGTGTAGAAGTAGAAGTATTTGAAGTATTACCGGCAGCAGCTATCAACGGACCTGAGGTTGTATGTGAAGGTGAACCATTCACCTTATGCACAAGCAGCTTCGAGGATTATCCGGGCGGTACATTTACCATCTCACCACCGAACTCAACGAGCATCAACTCTGCGTTGCCGGTAGACGAGAACGGTTGTGTAACAATTACTGCGGACATGGCTGATTACTACGTAAGTGGTGAATGGACGGTAAGCTACACGAATGCGGAAGGTTGCGAATCAGCGGCTGGCATACCATTCAATGTAGACATCAATCCAATTCCACAAGGTACAGCATCGAACAACGGACCGATTTGCTTCGGCGAGCCTGTTCAGTTATTTGCAGGCGATGTACCGGGAGCGACTTATGAGTGGTACTCAGAGTTCGACGCATTCACGCCAGTATCTACGAGTCAGAATCCGATTGTATACGACTTGCAAGAGGAAACAACATTCGTAGTCTATGTGACATTGGATGGTTGTACTTCACAATTCAACTTCACCACGGTGACCTTCGACGGACCGGAAGTGAACGTAACGGTAACGAGTCCTGTTTGTGAAAATGCTGACATCTTCTTCACGGCAACAGTGGTGAACGAAGATGAATATAATGGAGAAATCACTTACGAATGGGTTGGACCAAACGGTTTCAGTTCAGAGGCACAGAATCCATTTATAGCGAATGCAGAATTGGCAGACGCCGGAACATATACAGTAACAGTAACAACGACGAGCGAATGTGCGACCGTTGCGAGTGTAGATGTAGATGTTTACGAGGCATTGCCTGCGGCAACAATAGAAGGACCGGAGATAGTATGTGAAGGAGAAAGCTTCACCTTATGTACAAGCAGCACTGCTGACTATCCCGGAGCAACGTTCACGATTTCCCCGCCAAATTCAACGAGCATAGGTTCAGCCTTAGCCTTGAATGACATGGGTTGTGTAACGATTAATTCAGGAGACCCTGCTTATGTAAGCGGTATCTTCACGGCAAATTACACAGATTCGAACGCTTGCCAATCTGAAACGGGCGTACCGTTTGAGGTAAGCATCAATACAATACCAGTAGTGACAGCGACGAACAACGGTTCGATTTGCGAAGGTGATGACGTACAATTGTTTGCAGGAACAATACAAGATGCAACTTATGCCTGGTACACAGGCGGCGAGTTAATCTCTACGGAGCAGAATCCTATTATCTACGAATTGGATATGACAACGACTTATGAAGTAACGGCAACAGTAGATGGTTGTACATCTGCACCTGCTGTAACGACAGTAATCGTTGAGCCAACACCTGAAATAGTCAGCATACTTGGTGGTGGCACTTACTGCGAAGGCAGTGATGTGACTTTAGCAAGCATCGTTGATAATGCAGGCATCGGCAGTACTTACACTTGGACCGGTTCAAACGGTTTCGATTACAGTACAGTCATTGGAGGCAATGTGACTTTACCGGCAGTAACACAAGCAGACGCGGGTGTATACACCTTAGTAGTGACTTCAGCTGCGGGTTGTGAATCAGAGCCATACTCAGTAACAATAGATGTAATCGGTCAAGTGAAACCAATTATTGTCAGCAATGACAGTGGTTGTGAAGGTGGCGAGATTACCTTGAGCATAACGGGCTACGAAGGTGTAGATGTCACATACACATGGACAACACCAGCGGGTACGACAACGAATATCTCCGGTTTAAATACCAATGAGATAATGATAGACCCTGCGAGCGCAGCGATACATAATGGCGACTACACAGTAACGGTGAACGTTAACGGTTGTAGCTTGACTTCGGATGTTTACAATTTAGTGGTCAATGCGACACCTGAAATAGTGAGCATACTTGGAGGCGATGTATACTGTGAAGGCAGTGATGTGACTTTGACTTCAATCGTCGAGGGTGCCTCAGCTGGAAGTACTTACACTTGGGTCGGACCAAACGGTTTGAGTCACTCAGGTACAGTAGTTGGCGGTACAGTAACATTAGAAATACCGGTTATCAGTCCTGCGGATGCGGGTACTTATACATTGACAGTGCTCAATGAAAACGGATGTAGCAGTGAGCCATATTCTACTACGGTAGATGTTGTTCCACAGACAGCACCTGTTATCAGCAGCAACGACAGCGGTTGTGAAGGCGGTGCAATTACGATGAATGTACCGGCTTACGACGGCGTATCAGTGACCTACACTTGGACAACACCAAACGGTGTAACTGAAAACATCTCCGGTTTGAATACCAACGAGATAATGATAGACCCAGCCGATGCAGCACTCCACAACGGAGACTACACGGTAACAATAGCAGTTGACGGTTGTGTAATGACATCAGCAGCATACAACTTAGACATCAACGAATCACCTGAAGTAAATGCTATAGCAGCTTACAACCTGACGGCTGATTGTTCCTTCTCTGATATAGAGTTGAACGCAGGCGTGACAGGCGGAGCAGCACCATACAGCTACACTTGGACTGGACCAAACGGTTTTGCATCCACTTTAGCAAATCCCGGTATTGCAAATGCAACGACGGATAATAATGGTACTTACACAGTAGCGGTAACAGATGCCAACGGATGTGTCGGCACGGGTCAAGTAGACGTTTTGAACATCGAAAATCCTGTTGACCAACCAGTCATCACATCAAGTGACACGGGTTGTGAAGGAGACGAGGTGGTCTTGAGCGTACCGACTTACGCAGGCAGCGATGTAAACTATGTTTGGTCTGCACCAAGCACAGTGAACGTATCCGGCTTGAATACAAGCACATTAACTATCGACCCAAGTTCAGCAGCAGCGCACAACGGTGCTTATAGCGTGACAGTTACGGTTGACGGTTGTGTCTTGACATCAGATGTTTACGACTTAGTCATCAATGCCTCACCGGAGATAGTAAGTATCTTGGGTGGCGATGTATACTGTGAAGGCAGCGATGTGACTTTGACAGCAATAGTTGAAGGCGCATCAGCAGGCAGCACATTTACATGGGTCGGACCAAACGGCTTGGATTATTCAGGTACATTGGGTACAAGCAATACCATACCATTGAATATTCCGGTTATCAGTCCAGCCGATGCGGGTGTTTACACCTTAACTATCAGCAATGAAAACGGTTGCAGCAGTGAGCCATACTCTACTACGGTAGATGTCGTTCCACAAAGCGAGCCTGTTATCAGCAGCAACGATAGTGGTTGTGAAGGCGGTACAATTATGATGAGCGTACCGGCTTACGATGGCGTATCAGTGACTTATGCTTGGACAACACCAAACGGTGTGACCGAGAATATCTCTGGTTTGAATACAAATGAAATAATGATAGATCCTGCCGATGCAGCACTCCACAACGGAGACTACACGGTAACGATAACAGTTGACGGTTGCGTATTGACATCAGCAGCATACAACTTAGACATCAACGAATCACCTCAAGTAAGTGCTTTAGCAGCTTACAACCTGACTGCTGACTGTTCTTTCTCTGATATAGAGTTGAACGCAGGCGTGATGGTCGGAGCAGCACCATACAGCTACAGTTGGACCGGACCAAACGGTTTCACTTCTACTTTAGCAAATCCCGGCATTGCGAATGCAACAACGGATAATAATGGTACTTATACAGTAGTGGTAACAGATGCTAACGGATGTAGCGGCACGGGTCAAGTAGAAGTCTTGGACATTGAGAACCCTGTTGACCAACCGGTCATCACATCAAGTGATACAGGTTGTGAAGGTGACGAAGTAGTCATGACAGTACCGACTTACGCAGGCAGCGATGTAAACTATGTTTGGAATGTACCAAGCACAGTGAACGTATCTGGCTTGAATACAAGCACATTAACTATCGACCCAAGTTCAGCAGCAGCGCACAATGGTACTTATAGCGTAACAGTCACGGTTGACGGTTGTGTCTTGACCTCAGATGCTTACGACTTGGTAATCAATGATTCACCAATAGCAACACCGACAGCAGATTACAACTTGAATGAGAACTGTTCTTACGCTGATATTGCTTTAACGGCGAACGCATCAGGCGGAACAGCACCATACAGCTATAGTTGGACAGGACCAAACGGTTTCACTTCTACTTTAGCGAATCCAGGTATTGCGAATGCAACAACGGATAATAATGGCACTTACACGGTAGTGATTACAGATGCGAATGGTTGTAGCAGCGAAGCAACAGGAGTCGAGGTCTTAGACATTGAAGACACTGTTGAGCAGCCTGTAATTAGTGCGTCTGGTATCGGTTGTGAAGGTGGCGATGTGACCTTAAGCATACCTGCTTACGAAGGTTCATCAGTTATCTACACATGGACGACACCGAACGGAACGACATCGAATATCTCCGGTTTACTCACCAATGAGTTGACAATTAGCCCTGCGGATGCGAGCATCCACAGTGGAGATTATAGCGTAACGGTTAATGTAGACGGATGTATCCTAAGTTCAGGTGCCTTCAATTTAGACATCAACGCTTCCCCAATCGTAGTTGCGATGACAGGCAGCGGCGTATACTGTGAAGGCAGCGATGTGACCTTAGCGACCATCGTATCAGGTATCGACAACGGTGCTACTTACGAATGGAGCGGACCTGAAGGCTTCAACGTATCAGGCGAGGTTATCAGCGGTCAATCACCTGCGGTCACTATCCCAAGTGTTGACGCAGACCAGTCAGGAACTTACACCTTGACGGTGACGAATACAGACGGATGTAGTACAAGTGCAACAGCAATCATTAACGTGATAGCACAGGAGCAACCTGTAATTACAGCGAGCGACAGTGGTTGTGAAGGTGGTCAAGTTATCTTAAGTGTACCTGTTATTGGAGATGAGTCAGTGACTTACACTTGGACAACACCAAACGGTACGACACAGAACATCTCCGGAATGAGTTCTAATGCAATTACAATCGACCCAACGGATGCAGGCATACACAGTGGTACTTACACTGTTATGGTATCAGTTAGCGGTTGTGAATTGACAGGGACTTACGAGTTGAATATCAATGCTTCCCCGGCAGCAGCACCGACAGCAGTATACAATCTGAATGCAGATTGTTCTTACTCAGATGTTGCTTTAGCAGCGAATGCATCGCAAGGCACAGCACCATACACCTACGCATGGAGCGGTCCGAACGGCTTCGAATCTAATTTGGAGAATCCGGGCATTGCGAATGCAACAACATCGAACAACGGCACTTACACAGTAGTGGTGACGGATGCGAACGATTGTAGCAGCGAAGCAGGAGTAGAAGTACTGAATATAGAAGACGCACAAGCGGCACCGGTTGTACAAGCATCGGGTATCGGTTGTGAAGGCGATATTATTACTTTGAGTGTACCGATTTATGAAGGCTCATCCGTGAGTTACGCATGGACAACACCAAACGGCTTGACAATTAATATGTCTGGCATGACATCGAACGAATTGACCATCAATCCTGTATCAGCATCACTTCACGGTGGTACTTACAGTGTGACGGTTACAGTTGATGATTGTGTCTTGGTATCAGAAGATTACATCTTAGATGTAAATGCTGCACCGACACTTTCACCGGAAGCATCATACACCTTGAACGCAGATTGTTCCTTGGGTGATTTGATATTGACGGCGAATGCAACGGGTATACCACCATTGACATATGATTGGACCGGGCCAAACGGCTTCAATTCACAAGCAGAAAATCCTGTTATTGTGAATGCAACAGCAGCCGACAACGGTGTTTACACAGTAGTAGTGACAGATGCAGGAGGGTGTAGCAGCGAAGGTTCTACAAATATTATTGATAATATTAGTGACCCGATAGCAGAACCTGTTATCAGCGCAACAGATACCGGATGTGAAGGAGGTGAGATTAGCCTGAGCGTTACGCCATATGTTGGTTCATCAGTGAGCTACACATGGACGACGCCAAACGGCACGACCTTGAACATGTCTGGTTTAAATACAAATACAATTACAATAGACCCGGCTTCTGCATCATTCCATAACGGTGCTTACACTGTGAGTGTAGTAGTTGACGGATGTACTTTGACATCAGATGTCTTCAACTTAGACATCAATCCGGCACCGGCACCGGCAGACTTAGTAGGTGGCGGAACTTACTGCGAAGATTCAGACGCTCTATTGAGTGGCGCATCATTGACAGTAGGTGTGCAGTACACATGGAGCGGACCAAACGGATTCACTTACTCAGGTATCATACCTGTGGGCGGTGGCACACCGGATGTGTTCATTCCAAGTATGGATGAAAGTGATGAAGGTGTTTATACATTGACCTTAGTGAGTGCACAAGGCTGTGAAAGCGCAGCAGCATCACTTATCATAGATATTATCGGACAACCGGCTACACCAGAATTGGTAGCGAATGATGTAGAATTATGTGAAGGCGATGTACTTGAATTATCTGTAACAGCACCGGCGAATGGCTCGGTGAGCTACGAGTGGTACTATAGCGCAGGCGCAATGGGTACACCATTCGCAGTAACAAGTACACCAAATGTCTTAGTGACAGATGCAGCGACCTTAGCAGATGCGGGTGCATATACAGTTGTTGTTGTCAGTGGCGACACAGGCTGTGCATCATCACCATCAAACTTCATCACGGTTTACGTAGAAGCGATACCGGATACACCGAGCAATACAGTTGACCTGACAGTTTGTGAAGGAGAAAGCATTCCGGCGGGCGAAGGTCTATATGCAGAATGTATCACCGAAGCAATGACAGAGGTAGTAAGTGTAAGCTTAGTTTCTGACGTAGATGTGCCGATTGGCTTTAGCGACAGCGAAGACTATGGAGATGGCAGCATGCCATTCCCTGGACCAGTATACGCTCCGGCTATGACACCGGTCATTCCGGCGGGTGCAACGATTACGAATGTGAACTTGGAACTCATCTTAACGGCGATGGGCAACTCCTGCGAAAGTGACATCACCGTAGAGGTGGTTGACCCAACGGGAGCGACACAAGAGTTCACACCATTTGCGACTTGTAATGGTACAGCAGGTAATAACTACACTGCGACTATCAACTACGCGCCGAATACAACAACGGGCGCGGCAACAATCGGCGAATGGACGATTAACTTTAAAGATAGCAATGACCAAAACGTAGGCGCAGACGAGTTCTGGGCACGTTACGGTGTATTGACTTACGAATACAGTATCGAAACAGCAACAGCGGGCACCAGTACTATGACATGGTGGACTGATGAAACTGACGGTACGATGTTAGGACAGGGAAGTGTTTACACCCCATCTGACGATGCAACGTCAACACCGGGCGTCCATACTTATTGGGCACAATGCGGTGATGTTTGTCCGTCAGAGCGTGTAGCGGTTACTTTAACAGTAGTACCGGCACCACCGGCACCTGCATTAGAATTTACAAATGCACCATTATGTTTGGGTGAAGAAGCTATCCTGTGCATCAGCACAAGTGCAGCGGATGTACCCGGTGCAGTAAGCATAGATTACACGTTTATCCCACCATCGGGTTCAACGAGCGAGCAATCCACGACCAGCGATAGTGACGGCTGTATAGCTGTTACAGAAGCAGGCGAATGGACGGCTTACTACACGGTAACTTACGCAGATGGTTTGACTTGTAGCTCTGCGATTAGTGCAGCAGTAGAAGTTGAGTTCAACGCATTGGAAGAGCCGGTAATCATCAGCAGCGGACCTACCTGTGAAGGTGGTACAATCGTCTTGACGATACCGACTTACAGCGGCAACATGACAGGTTACTTATGGACTTACGAAGGCGGCCCTGCGGGTGACTTAGACCACGTAACAGGAGAAAACACCAACCAATTGGTGATTAGCCCTGTAAATACAAGCCACGAAGGTGCGTATAGCGTGATAGTTACCGTTGACGGTTGTTCAGTAAGCTCAGATATTTACAACTTGGATGTCTACGACCCAATAACAGTAGTACCGACTTACGAAGCACCTGACAACTGTGAAGGAGGGACCTTGCAATTATCTGCGAATGCAGAAGGCGCGACTTACTTCTGGACCGGACCAAACGGCTTCACCTCGAATGCAGCTGACCCGATAGTAGCCAATGCAGATATTGATGACAACGGAACTTACACAGTAACAGTAACAACAGTGAGCGGATGTAGTGCGAGCGGTTCAGTAACGGTGAACATCATCACTGACACACCGGCGACACCATCTATAGCATCTGCTGATGCGTCTGTTTGTGAAGGCGAAGACATCAACTTGAGCGTACCGCAGGCTTATCCTGCCGGAACAGTATACACTTGGTTAGATGGTACAGGAGCAGTAATTAGCAGCGGCGCAAGTTCTGCCATTACAGTCGCTTCAAGTACAGCACAACCCTTCTCCGTCTATGTAACGGTTGGTACTTGTATCTCCGAAGCATCAGCATTAGTAACGGTCACTGTGAATGCAGCACCGACAGCAAGTGCGAGCAATGACGGACCGATTTGTATCGGCGACGATGTGACCTTAATTGGCGGACCGATTGCAGCAGGAGGTACTTACGAATGGACGGATACGAACGGCAACTTAGTGTCTACGGCACAAAGCCCGACTATCTTCAACATTCAGGGTACAGCGACTTACAACTTGACAGTTTATGTTGACGGCTGTGCATCAGCAACAGTGAGCACAACAGTCACAGTAGATACAAGCGAAGAAGCAGTGAATCCACAAGATTATGTCATCTGTGAAGGTGAGACGATTTTGCAAGGACAAGGCTTATATGCCGAGTGTTTCGCCGGTGACTTAGTAACGACTTTCGATACAATACAATTGATATCAGATGAAGACATCTTCATCGGAGCGATGGATACAGAGAACTATGCAGACAATCAAGCATTAGTACTTGCTGATCCGGGTGTTCCGGTAGGAACAGCAATAACAGGCGTTCAGGTGAGATTATTCTTCCGCATAGAAGGTACATCATGTGAAGAGGATATAGACATCCGCATCACAGACCCACTGGGTACGGTTACTGAGTTTATCAGCCCACTTAGCGGTTGTGTCGGTAATGATGGCAATGCCTTATATGAGTTCAACCAAATGTTGACTCCCGGAGGTTTTGCAGACCCGAACAGCGGCAACTGGGTGATAGAATTGCGTGACAGCAATGACCAAAACTCAATAGCGGCAGGTTCACCCGGCAACGGTGCACCGGCAGGTACAGAATATTCAGTGAGATTCGGAGACATTCAATACATGACCGAATTGGTAACAGGTACTTCGACCAACATTACTTGGTGGGATGCTTCGACAGGTGGTAACTTGGTCGGTGCAGATGCACCACTTACACCTGCTAATTCAGCAGACTTTGCACCGGGTGTTTACACCTTCTGGGCAGAGTGTGGTAATCCGGAAAGCTGCCATAGCGAAACACGCGTACCTGTACGTTTAATCGTGAATGCTGCACCGGATACACCAAACTTAGTCGTTGAAGCATCTTGTGCGGGTGCGCCATTAGTCCTCCGTACAGATGTAGTATGTGATACTTACTACTGGATAGGACCTGACGGCAGCGGACCGACGACCTCAGTATTTGAGGCGACGGTATCACCAAATGGTACCTTCTACGACGAAGGTATGTGGTATGTTATCTGTGAGGATGTACAAGGCTGTACCTCTGAATCAGCGGCAGTAGAAGTGAACTTTGAGGAGATGACTGCACCAATCATTACCAATACCACCGCAGGTGGGGCGGTATGTGAAGGTGAGCAAGTTGCCTTCTTCACCGAAACACCGGGCAGCGAATACACGACAGGTTCAAATGTGAGCTTCGAGTGGTTCTTCAACGGCAACCCATGGGTAGTGAACGGTAATCCGGTCACGACACAAAATCCGGTGATTGCTGCTGCAACGATGAATAACAACGGCGTCTACTATGTAATAGCAACAGTAGAAGGCTGTGATTCATCACCATCACAATCGACCATAGTAAATGTAACGGCATTACCAAGTGCGCCTACGGGTACAGCGAGTACGCCGGTATGCGAAGGCGAGGCAATCTTGTTAAGCACTGCATTTGTACCGGGCGCGAGCTACGAATGGTTCGGACCAGCTGGTTTCAGCTCGAACTTACCAAATCCGGTGATACCCGTAGCAAGCATCCTCAACGGCGGCGAGTACTACGTAACCATTACGATGAATGGTTGTACATCAGAATTGTCTGCACCAATAGTGGTGACAGTAAATGCAATACCTGAAACACCGATAGCGACGAATAACGGACCCGGCTGCGTCGGCAACGATGTAGACTTGATAGTTAGCAACCCTGCACCCGGAGCAACCTACACATGGTATAGCGCAACGACCAACACCGTAGTCGGCATGGGCGCGACAGTTACGCTGTCGGATCTAAGCATGACCGATGCGGGCGTATACTACGTAGTTGCAGAAGTTGGCGGATGTACATCAGCCTTCGGCGAAACAACCTTAACGGTTGACGAAATGATGATCGGAAACATGGCAAATGCAGGGGACAACCAAGCATTATGCGGTAGTACATTTGGCACACTGACAGCAACAACACCAAGCATAGGCGAAGGTGTATGGAGCAGCCCGACGGGTGCAACGATAGCCAATCCTGATGCAGGCGATACAGAAGTCTCTGACTTGATAGAAGGTGAAAACCTCTTTATCTGGACATTGAACAACGGAGCTTGCGGCGGTATTGATAGCGATACGATGATGATAGTTGTTACTGAAATAGTCGAAGAAGTAGCCTTCGCAGGCATCAACACCGACTACTGTCAATCAGAGGCAATAAGCCTCAGCGCGACAGGCGTAGCAACAACAGGCGTCACAGGAACATGGACACAACCAACGGCACAAGCCAACATGGGTGTGGTCATCGACAATCCAAGTGACCCGAATACAACGGTTAGCGGCTTATTGAGCGGCGTACCAAGTGCAGCTTATGAATTTGTATGGACATTGAGCAACGGCGCTTGTGGAGACTTCTCCGCATCGACAGTGACCATGACCAACTACTACTTACCGGAAGATGATGCTTATGCAGGAGAGAACTTCTACGCATGTGATGCGATAGTAGAACTGAGCAGCTCAGCACCAACCCTCGGTGAAGGTATGTGGACACAAAGCAACACACAATCAGGCGACGGCGTAGAAATCATCAGCGATGCTTCCGGCACAACGATGGTAACAGGTTTAGCAGAAGGCGTAAACACCTTCACCTGGACTTTAAGCAATGGAGCTTGCGAAGCATACAGTACAGACGAAATCGCAGTAACAGTACAAGGCGACATCACAGCCAGCAATGACCAAATCGCTATCGACAGAGGCGAACAATTGATGGGCTACGATGTAGCAGCGAACGATGATTTGAGCGGCTTATACGGCGGCGATTACATCGTAACGGTGACACAACAATTGAACGGTGCACAAGGCATGGGCAGCTTGACCAACAACGGAAACGGCAGCTTCAACTACATCCCGACACCGGGCTTCTATGGCACGGCAGAATTTGCATACAGCATCTGTAGCGCAGATTGTAGCGACAATTGCACCGAAGCAAGTGTGGTCATCGAAGTGATGGCACCATTGGCTTGCGAAGTACCAAATGTATTTACACCAAACGGAGACGGCATGAACGATGCCTTCGAAGTACCCTGTTTAGGCAATGACGAATACAACAGCAACACGCTACTCGTATTCAACCGTTGGGGCGACAAGGTCTACGAAGAAAGCGGATACAGCAACAACTGGAAAGGTACATACAACGGCAACGATTTACCGGAAGGTACATACTATTACATCTTGACATTGAGCGACGACAACTCGGTAGAACCATTACAAGGATTTATAATGATTCAGCGATAGTCACGACGATAGCAATATAGACAACCAAACAGCCGCCCTCACAACGAGAGGCGGCTGTTTGCGTTTTATACGTAGCACGGTGCTTCCAGCCCGTGTACCGCGATGGACGCTACACAAACGACGAATTTAGGCGCAGCCAAACACGTAGCACGGCGCTTCCAGCCCGTATACCGCGATGGACGCTACACGAACGCTAAACAACAATTCAGGCGTAGCCAAAACAAAACACTAAATTTGAGTTTGAGTTTGAATTTGAATTTCATCAGGGCGTGCCCCCCTCCTAAGGTCGGGGGTCGGGCTATCCGGCACTCTCTCCACTCCGCTATCGCTGCGTTACGTTCAAACAACACCTCCTATCCCTCACGCGAATAACCGTAGCATCGTCCACCGTAGCACGGCGCTCTTGTGCCGACGAATGACGGCATCCAGCCCGTATACCGTGATGGACGCTACACAAACGCTAAACAACAATTTAGGCGCAGCCAAACACGTAGCACGGCGCTTCCAGCCCGTGTACCGTGATGGACGCTACACAAACGCTAAACAACAATTTAGGCGTAGCCAAAACAAAATATGGTTCTTTGACAAATTCAGTGGTTGCTCGTTTCTCGCGTAAGGGATAGTAGGTGTTGTTTGAACGTAACGGAGCGATAGCGAGAGTGGAGAGAGTGCCGGATAGCCCGACCCCCGACTGATAAGGAGGGGGATACGCCCAAATTATTATTCATTTTACTGGATTTGTCAAAGAACCCAAAATATTAAGTTCGAGTTTAAATTCGAGTTTGAAGTTGGGTTTGAAGTTGAAGTTGAGTTTGAGTTTGAGTTTGAGGTTGAGTTTGAGTTTGAAGTTGAGTTTGAAGTTGAGTTTGAGTTTGAAGTTTAAAAAAGTGTTAACGAAAACCTAAAGCATAAAAAACCGACAGAAAGTATTATATTTACAGTATAAAAGAAAAATAAAGCTCGTGGTGTAAATATTGTTATCGAACCAAACGACGAATAAAGCACGACGAACAACGAACAAATAAAAATGAAACATATCAACAAAATCATAGCCAGTGCAGCGTTGGTACTGCTGTTCATCGGCGGCGCGATGGCACAACAAGAAGCCCAATACACCAACTTTATGTTCAATAAGTTGCCTTTGAATCCAGCCTATGCCGGTTCCAAAGAAGTCGCTTGTATCAGTGCCTTACACCGTAGCCAGTGGGTGGGTATTGATGGTGCGCCGATTACGCAGACCGTTAACTTCCACACGCCTTTATTCAATCAGCGTGTCGGCTTAGGCTTAGGCATCATCCACGACAAACTCGGTTTGACGGGCAACTGGCGTGGTAATATCTCCTACTCCTACCGTCCAAAAATCGGGAAAGGCAACCTCGGCATCGGTGTCACGGGTTCGGTCATTGCCCACGAATACGACGGTCATAATGTGACGACGGTCATCAGCAATGACGTAGGCGTCCACTACGAAGACGTCAACCGTTACTATCCCAACTTCGGCGCAGGCGTCTACTACAACACCAACACCTTCTATGCGGGTGTCTCTGTCCCCACGCTACTCAACCACGAAATAGACTACAGCGAAGTAGGTATCGAAGACGTCAACAACTACTCTTACAAAGACCGTCGCCACCTCTACATCATGGCGGGAGGCTTATTGAATATCAGCGAAAAAGTAAAATTCAAGCCCGCTGTCCTCGTCAAATCCGTTGGTGGAAATAATGCCAATGACCGTAACATCTCCGCACCCTTCGACATGGACATCAATGCGATGTTCCTATTTTTGGATGCCTTTGGTGCAGGTTTGACCTGGCGCATGGGCGACTCCCTTGACGGCATACTCTACTTCCAGGCAGCCGAACAATTCCGCATCGGTTTGGCTTACGATTACAGCCTCAACGAATTGCAAGACTTCAACAGCGGTAGTTTTGAAGTCATGGCGGAATACTGCTTCCGCAATCGCAACAAAAAACTCCTCAATCCGAGGTTCTTCTTTTAATGCGACAATGCTGTAATGCGATAATGCGACAATGAGTTGTTTGCTTCATACATTATCGCATTTAAGCATTTAAGCATTATATAAGCACACACAAAACGACCGGATATCATCCGTCGTTCTGTGTGTTTTTTTATTTTATGCCTACGATAAAAAGTAACACAGGCTTCCAGCCTGCGCTCGCGTTAGGCAGGTAACACGCGAGTGCAGGCTGGAAGCCTGTGTTACTTCTACTCAGTTTTAGGTATGAGCGATATTTTTAGTATTTTTGTAAAAAAAACAAACGAATACACGAATCACGAATACACGAATCAACGAATTATGAAAACGATACAACAACTTTGCCTCTGCCTACTACTAATGTTCGCCGTGACACTTCAAGCACAAGACGAACAACGCGACAATAAAGGTGACAAATATTATAAAGACTTGGGTTACGGTTCTGCCATACCCGAATACAAATCCACGGTAGGCGATGCGGGCAAACTGGACCGCAAAACCATGATACGCCTGGCGAACAGCTACCGCTTAATCGGCGACTATCAAAACGCAGAACTCTATTACGCCCAAATCGTAGAAAGCAGCAGCAAACCGCTCTACCGCCTCTACTACGCCCAAGCCCTACAAACCAATGGCAAATGCGACTTGGCAAAAAAATACTTCCTCGAATACGATGAACTCCTCCGCGTAGAAACCGCCGAAGGCAGCGGCAACAGCGAAGACCGCCGAGGTCGCATCCTTGCGAACGCCTGCGATACGGAGTTTGGCAATAATACCGAACTGACGATGCAAAACGAAGCTGCACTCAATACGGGCAGCCTTGATTTTAGCCCGGCATACTATAAAAATGGATTGGTCTTTGTATCGACCCGCGGCTTATCGCGTGCCACGCAGAATGAAGATGCCTGGTTGAATGATAAATTTATGGATTTGTTTTATGCCGAAGCCAAAGGCGCAGACCGCAGCCGCCTCGGCAGTCCGTCGGCATTGCCCAATATCATCAATTCTAAGTTTCACGAAGGACCTCTGACCTTTGATAAATCGGGGAATACCATGTATTTTACCCGTAATAATTATAAAAGAGGCAAGCGCGGATTTAGTGCAAGAAAAATCACGAAACTAAAAATCTACGGCGCAGATTGGAACGGCGAAGAATGGACAAATGTCTGGGAATTGCCTTTTAATGGCGAAGATTACAGCCATTGCCACCCAACGCTAAGCGCAGATGGCAGCCGTATGTACCTATCTTCTGACCGTGAGGGCGGCTACGGCGGTCACGACCTGTATGTGTCTATCTTTCAAAATGGCGAATGGGCGACACCCATCAATTTGGGCGCGAGTATCAATACGCCCGGCAACGAGCTCTTCCCCTTCGTACACGAAGATGGTACGTTATATTTTACATCGAATGGTCATGCCGGATTGGGTGGTTTAGATGTCTTTGCGGCAAATCCCGAAGCAGCACTCACCGACGATGAAATGGGCTGGTCAACACCCGTAAACTTGGGCGAACCGCTCAATTCGCTCAAAGATGACTTTGGTTTAATCGTAGATATTACGAAGCGTAGCGGCTACATATCCTCAAGCAGAGATGGCGGTATGGGCGGCGACGATATTTATTCTTTTAAAGGACAAATCGACGCTACACCTTCTAAGACAAAAGAACTGACGACTACACCAAATCCTGCCACATCAACAGACGGCATGATGATAACAGGAACGGTCATCAATAAACTATACAACAAAAGCGTCCCAAACGCCACGGTTTATCTGACCAATAAATGCACCGGAGAAACGGAAGTAAAACTCACCGACGAAACAGGCGGTTTTGCCTTCGCAGGCGAATGTGGTTGCGACTACACGCTGAAAGGCGAAAAGGCAGGCATCGGCACGGCAACGGCTTATCCATCTACGCTCAATGTAGATTGTTCGCAAGATATACAAGCGCGATTGCTGATTGGCGGGGAAGTCATCAGTGCGGCACCAGCACCAAGCCCCACGCGAATCATCAGCAGTGTACCGAGTCCACCACCTGCCCCAACAAGGATTATTAGCAGCGCACCGACGGTATACACGCCAAACACCGCAAGCGTTTATCGCCCTGCGACGACGACCTTCTCCACCGCGACGACCTACACGGTAGGCGATGTGATAGAGTTGGAACATATTTATTATGATTTTGATAAGGCAAATATCCGCAGCGATGCGAGCATAGACCTCGACAAACTCGCGAGTTTATTGCAGCGTTATCCGGGGATGAGTATCGAGCTATCGTCACACACCGACGCTCGCGCAACGAATGCTTATAATGAAGCTTTATCACAGCGTCGCGCACAAGCAGCTGTGAATTACCTCGTCGCCAAAGGCATCGCTCCACAGCGACTGACCGCGAGAGGCTACGGCGAAACTCAACTCCGCAACGCTTGTGCCGATGGCGTAAAATGCAGCGAAACCGAACATCAACGCAATCGTCGAACAGAGTTCCGTGTACTAACGATGGATGCGAATGTGGATGTACGTTATATTGATAATGAACCCGGCTATATTGATATGCCCGGGAATGAATGAATGAATGAATGAATGAATGAATGAATGAATGAATGAATGTTTCTAATGCTATAATATTTTTAGTGTGGTGAAAATATTGTAGCATTATCGCATTGTTCCCGCGCAAGGGATAGCAGTGGTATGAGGTGGACTGTATGGCGTGTGAAGGCTCGCTTGTAGGGGGCTGACGTTAAGGAAGACCACTACATGCGATGCCTGAACCGACATACAGTCCGCCGAATGGAACGGATAGCCCGACCCCGATAGGGGATGCGCCCTGTTTTTGATGCTTAAATGCGATAATAAATGTATAATGTTGAAATGCGATAATAGCTTGATGTTGTAGTGTCGAAATTAACTTAATGCTGCAATCAAAAAAAATAGCAGATGCCTTGCGGTATCTGCTATTTTTATAAAAACTATGGACTATGAATTATAGATTATTTCCCTTTCATTAACTTCACAAAACCGGTATCGCCGTCCATTTCTAAGAGTAGAGTGTATATGCCGCCGACCAGTTGTTGGGGTAATTCAAACTGCATTATATTTTTTCCTTTGAGTAGACTAATTGTATGTTGTTGTGCGATGCGTCCAGTGTTATCAATGATGGAAAGTGTCGAGTTTCCGGTTTGCATTGCATTGATAGTCAGGGTGAAGTAGCGTTGTGCGGGGTTTGGAAACGCTTCCAAAGAGATGTTTCTGATGCCTTCGAAGGGGAGGGTTTCGACGGCAACTATTTGACGGTCTTCCGCAAAAAATACGTTGTCCTGAATGCTTTCTACGCTTGTGTTTCGCTTAATTACGTCTGCGAGTGTGGTGTAAGTGATGGCTTGTTTTTCGGTGGTTGTGAGTTGGTCGTCATTCATGAAATAATACCAATCGCCGTCGCGAAGTTGCTCGAATTGTTGCTTCAAAATATTATAAAGTGTTTGTCCGATAATCGCATTTGGGAGGTGGTCTTCTGCCATTAGACCAATCCAGGGGTCAATTTCATTTATATCGTCATATACAGATATAAATGAGTTGTAAATGTCTGAATTAGAGGTAATTTCATTGAAATCAGTGATTGCGGGTAAGCCAAAATTTTGACGAATTGTATTGTAATCTGCGACTCCGCGTTCGCGAGCACGTTGGATATTAATGGATAATAAATCTAAGCCACCATAACCGGCAGGGCCAAAGAGGAAATTTCGCAAATCATCCATGATTAAAGGGTCAACGAATTGGTGTTTTTGAATTGCCATACCTCTAAAAAACGGCGCGATACCGCCCTGTTCGATGATGATTTCAGGGTGAAAAAATGCGTCTCGTAAGTGAATACTGCCAAAACTCAGGGTATCACCATTTTCTTCGTAGCGCAATACTCGTCCGTTGACCATGGTGTGTCCGAAGCGGTAGGCTGCTGCCGAAAATACATTGAAAATCGCTGGGTTTACGTAGTTTTTGTAACCAGTATAGGGACTCAATTCGATGCCTATCGCGGGCAAAAATTCTTGATACGTGATAGCTTGCATGTATGCCCCAACCATTTTTCTCGAACGGTCAAAGAGTTCTTGGTCATCCCATTCCGGATGCGCTGCGGCGAATTCTTCGCACAGGCGGTTGTGCTCACGCATCCATAGTGTGTGAAAAGCCATTAGCGTAGGTTGTTCGTTTGCACGGATGTCTCCTGCGATGTAAAATTTGTCGGGAAAAAACGTACCGTCAAAAATCATAAATGGCGCATTGGGGTCAACAGCTCCATCTTCTTCACCAGTTAATGTATTGAAAGGCAAGAAGTTACCAGCGGAGGTTTTGAGCTTGCCGCCCTCGAATGTACGTAGCCATGTGGTGCGGCTATCGGTGGAGCCGTAGACGTTTGAAGCATCTATAAATGCGGTGACATCATTGATATGGGTTCGTATATTGCCTGATTCTGTGCCAGAATCGGGGTCGTATTTTGAACGGCGCATTGGTATTTCGACGCCGCCATTGCCATCTGGGTCGAACATGAAATCGCCTATTGGAACAGCTATCGGTAGGTGTTCTGTTGGGTGATCATCATTCAGATTGATGTCGTGGTCAACAAACTGTCCCCAACCCCAAATAAAGTCGCTCAAGCCTTTTTCGTTTGGCATAAATTCGGTTTGTCCACCGATAGAGTTGCTAATAGTACGTGGGTTGGGGCGGTCTGCTCCGGCAGGTGCAGCGTATCCATCTGTATAGGCATTTTCCGTAACACGTTGGAAAGGTGCGTGGGCTGCTCCCCATTCAGGATTCAGTTCGTTATTGCCAAAGCCATCTATCGTCCGATCGACTTGTGCTTGCAGAGGTACTGCTGCGATAATCAGTATTAAAAATAAAAGTAGATTTTTAGATTCCATTGGAATAAGATTCAATTTTGATTATTACTTGATAGAGACACCATAAGTTAAGTGGTTAAGGGAAGACGAAAAAAATAATCTACCCGTCTGAATTGTTCTTTTTCTTATATGTTTCACTAAATCTTTCTTACGTAGCTCGGCTATGCGCGTCAAATTTAGCCAAACATATAAAAAAAATAACTTCTTCATTTAGGGTAGATTATTTTCTTCCTCTTCCCTTACTTGTCCTTTGCGTATGTATATCTGCGTGTACGGGCGACACCCAAAAAACTCCTGCGAGCAAGCTACCGGAAAATGACTTTGTAGAAGCCGCCCTCCAAGCCGTACAAGACAGTATGCAGCTCGAAAGTTTTGCTTTTGAGCGAGTTAGCGATATTGTGAAAAAGTACGAAACCCAGATAAGAGCGGTGCAAAAACAACAATTCAACGACCCAAAAAGCAAGAAGCAGGTCATGCAAAACCTCCTCAAATCGCGCCGTACCGAGCTGAACGATGTCTTGAAGCGCAAAGAGATGATGGCTTTCAATAAATTGTACAAAAAAAGTCTTGGCGATGAGCGCAAACGAGCACGTAAAGAAAAACAACTCAGCGAGGAAGACCGCAAAGCATTGGGCGAGCAAATACAGGCTTACCGCCTCGAATCAGTAATGCCCGTATTGAAAAAACAACGTGAGGCACTCGAAGCCGCTATGAGTCCGACAGACAAGACACATATCGCCGGATTGCGCGAAAAAATCATCACTTTCAACAAATCCGTTCTTGATAAAAAAGCTGCCTGCGCTACCCTCAATAAGAAAAATAGAAAAGCCAAAGCAAACTGCCAAAGAGAACTCCAAAGCCTACAAAAAACTTACGAGCCGATAAGAAAAGAAATGAAAGAAATCATAAAATTATTGGAAGAAAGATCGAGTACACAAATAATAATGATAACTATGGAAAACCAACGCAAGCAGTGGAGAACCGATTTAAAAAAAATGTTGGATACCTATTTTGAAGAAAAAATTGAGGTCGGAAAAGTACCGCTTGCCAAATATTTTCGGTTGGCACCCACTGCGCAGTTTTTGATGCTCAATCCGGAAAATGTCAATGAATAATCCCAAGCATCAAAATTCAATAAATTTGACTAAGTGAAAAAATAACTTCTTCATTTGGGGTAGATTATTTTCTTCCACTTCCCTAAACTTATTTGTCCCGCATTCCTAAAACAGATTGGATTTTGAATTTTAATTTTTGAAATTTTAAACCTTTGGCATAGTTTTGTATTTAATTAAGAGATGAAAGACAAGTATTTATTTTTCAAATAAATTTTATACCATTTTAAAAAAAGAAAAATATGAAAAACATTAAATTGATTTTAACGGCTTTTGCAGCAGTATTGATGATGAGTACAGCTTTTGCTCAAGCCCCCCAAAAAGGTAATAGAGGCGATAGAATGGTGACGAAGATGACCGAACAACTCGATTTGAGCGAGGAGCAAGTCACTAAGATTACAGCTATTCAACAAGAATTTAGAGAAGAAATGCGTGCTTTGCGTTCCGGTGCTGGTGCTGATACCGATAGAACTGTCATGAGAACAAAGATGCAAAAAGTAGTTGCCGAGCAGGAGACTGCTATCCAAGCAGTTTTGAACAAAGACCAAATCGCTAAATGGGAAACCGCTAAAGCAGTAAGAGGTCAGACACGACCAGGTGGCATCAATCGTTCGAATATAGACCGCCCAACAAAAGACAAACCCAAGATGGACCGTCCAGTAAAAGGCAAGCGAAGCATAGATGCTGCTACAAAAGGTAAATCTAAACCAATGCAACGCCCACAAAAATCGCGTACCAACACGGCAGATAAAATGCAAAAAGCACTTGATTTGTCTGACAGTCAGGCAACAGAGTTGAAAGCAATCACAAAGGCTCACTATGCAGATATGAAAGCATTGAAAGCCGATGGCGTGAAAAAGAGAAAATTTAAAAAAGCCGAGAAAAAATACAAAGCCGATGTCAAGAACTTGCTGACAGCCGAACAATTCAAAAAATGGACTTCCATGAAGGAAAAGAAAAGCGTAAAGCAAGACATGCTTAAATAATAGACTTTATTTAGAAATATTTTGTGTGCAGCTAACATTGTCTTTTTCCGATACTCTTCCCCTATTTTTCGCTCCGTACCGCAAGGTATACAGTTCAAAATGAGGCTCGATTATCGAAAAAATACAAAATTCCATGCATACAAAATATTCCTAAATAAAGTCTAACTAATAACGAAAAATCCGAAAAAAGAACATAGTTAGAAAGTGCTTGTCGAAAGACAAGCACTTTTTTTATTCCAACCCGTCAACCCGTCAGTTCCCAATTTCCTATCAAAAAACAATTCATTTCCCTAAAATCCTATCATATTACTTCCCTTTTTCACAATTAAATTTCAATTAAATAAAAAAAAAGTCGCAAAACATTTGGACATATATAGCTATCTATATACTTTTGATTAATAAATAACTATCGGCAATCAACTCCTTCCGATATTAACATATTAAAGAATTACTAAATAAGAGCTTATGAGAACACAAACTATTATGAAAACGATGGCTCTACTTCTGGTGTATTTTTTCGCGGTTCACACTATGACGGCACAGGAAAAAACAGAAGTTGATCATTCGTACAAACCCCTCACCCTCAAACTCAACGAGGATGGCTCAAAGTACATCCGCTTTATCATGTGGCACCAAATATGGGCTACGACCGGCAATCTGGAAGCAGAAAATCGACAACGTCAGATCACACCAAGTATCAGGCGTTCCCGTTTTCTGGCATTTGCTCAGGTGTCGCCGAAATTTATGATTCTCACGCATTTTGGATTGAATAGCCTTTCGCCTACGAATCTTACTTCTCTTGGAAGCAATGGAGATTCACCACAGATGTTTCTTCACGATGCTTGGGGAGAATTTAAAGTACATGATGCCGTGTATGTGGGTGCCGGTCTGCATTACTGGAAAGGCTTGACTCGCCTATCCAATCAAAGCACCCTAAACCTGATGACACTCGACCAATCACGCCCCTTCGTAGCATGGCATTCGTTGGGTATTACCGACCAATTTGCCCGGCATTTGGGCATTTATGCGAAAGGTCAAATTGACAAATTTGACTATCGTATAGCACTCAATGCGCCACTTCGCAACACCATCGGAGCAGGTATTGATTTCGGAATGAAAGAAAGTGGACTCACCTACAACGGCGTTACGACTGCAACAGAAGACGGCGACCAAACAGGGAATACCGTAATAGAGGGGTATTTCCGTTACAACATTTTTGATAAAGAATCTACCAAATTGCCTTATGCCGTAGGTACTTACCTCGGCAAGAAAAAAGTACTGGCAATTGGTGCTGGTTTTTATGCTCATCCAAATGGAATGTACACCGCAGAGAGTGATACTACCGGAGTGCACAGCGGTGTCGGTCATTTTGCATTAGATATCTTTGCAGATATGCCTGTGGGAAGCAATGGTGATGCTGCAAATGCTTATCTGGCTTTGATGAATTTCAATTATGGCGAAAACTACGTCAGTCGTTGGGCAGGAACCGGAACTGCTCTAATTGCTCAGGCAGGTTACTACCTCAATTCCGCTAAAATAATGCCTTATGTCGGGTTCAACTATGGTGCCTATCAAGGTTATGACGACCCTGTTACGGCATTAAATGTCGGCATGAATTACTTCATCAATGGTCATTTTGCAAAATTGACACTGGAATATCACAGAATAGCCGGTGATGTAAGAGAAGGTGCAATAATAACGCAAGATGATGCTATATCTCAAATTCGCCTCCAAATGCACATTTTCTTATAATGAATTGACGAGTTGACGGGTTTTTAATTCAAATTATAAAATAAAATAATTCATACAAGTTTATTTAGGCTTATTTTTAAATGTAAAATACCGATAAACAAACCTTATAGGTTTCGTGCAGCGTATTCAATTTAAACTTAAACTTTCCCGATAGTTATCGGAATAAACTTAAACTTAAAGTATTATGTCAAATAATAATATGCAAGAATATTGGAGCAAAAACCTACGGTATCTGGCGATACTGTTGGTGATTTGGTTCACTGTTTCTTATGGCTGCGGCATCCTGTTTGCCGACGCACTCAATAATATTCAAATCGGGGGCTTCAAACTCGGTTTTTGGTTTGCACAACAAGGAGCAATTTATGTTTTTATCGTGCTGATTTTCGTTTACATTCGCTGGATGAACAAGCTAGATAAAGAGTACGGTGTGGACGAGGATTAATCATTAAGTAGCGAGTTAGGAGTAGCGAGTTACGAGTAGCGAGTTACGAGTTATTTGTCGTGGTTCATTATTCGTTGATTCGTGGTTCGTTTTATACAAATCAATATTTACATTATTTGTATGAACGTAAATTTTAAAAAAATTCTCCAGACAGGAATGTCTGGGTTACATTATAAAAAAAATAATCATGATTTTAAATGATATAATTTTAGGGATTGGTGTGCAGACATGGACGTGGATTATCGTGGGCATGACCTTTCTGTTATACATCGGCGTGGCGATATGGGCGCGTGCTGGTTCTACCGGTGATTTTTATGTAGCCGGCGGTGGTGTACCACCAATACTCAATGGTATGGCTACGGCTGCCGATTGGATGTCTGCCGCATCGTTTATTTCGATGGCGGGTTTGATTTCATTTATGGGCTATCAGGGCGCACAATACCTGATGGGCTGGACGGGTGGCTACGTGCTGCTCGCGCTCCTCCTCGCGCCATACCTGCGTAAATTTGGTAAATTTACCGTACCCGATTTTATCGGTGACAGATATTACTCTCAAACGGCGCGTATGGTAGCCGTCATTTGTGCGCTTTTCGTATCGTTTACCTACATCGTAGGACAAATGAAAGGCGTAGGTATTGCATTTTCTCGCTTTTTAGAAGTTAGGTTTGAAGTCGGTATTCTCATTGGTACAGGTATCGTCTTTTTCTACGCTGTACTCGGTGGTATGAAGGGGATTACATATACACAAGTAGCGCAATATTGTGTTTTGATTTTTGCTTATCTTGTTCCTGCGATTTTTATTTCCATTCAAATGGTGGGCAATCCGATACCACAGCTCGGCTTTGGGGGCAACCTCGTTGATGGTAGTGGTCCGCTACTCGCCAAATTGGATTTATTGCACACCGATTTAGGGTTTAAAGAATATACGACCTCGACTACCGGAAAGGTTAATCTGTTTTTCGTGACGGCTGCCTTGATGCTCGGTACGGCTGGTTTGCCGCACGTTATTGTACGCTTTTTCACCGTTCCCAAAGTACGCGATGCGCGTAAATCTGCGGGTTGGGCATTGGTATTTATTGCCATACTTTATACGACTGCACCTGCGGTTGCGGCATTTGCCCGTACCAATTTGATTAATACTGTAAATGACCAACCACGCGCAGAAATGCCGGTATGGTTTGCCAATTGGGAGAAAACAGGCTTACTCAAATTTGATGATAAAAACGGCGATGGTAAGATTCAATATTACAATGATCAAAACGCCTCCTTCACAGCAGCAGCAACCGCCAAAGGTTGGAAAGGCAATGAGTTATCAGTCGATAGAGATATTATGGTACTTGCCAATCCTGAGATTGCCAACCTTCCGGCATGGGTCATCGCACTCGTGGTAGCAGGTGGACTCGCTGCGGCACTTTCGACTGCAGCAGGTTTATTGCTCGTGATTGCTTCCTCTATTTCGCACGATTTGTTGAAAAACTTTATCATGCCAAATATTACGGAGAAGCAAGAATTGACTTACGCACGTATCACAATTGGTTTTGCGGTAGCTATTGCAGCTTATTTCGGAATAAATCCGCCCGGCTTCGTAGCGCAGGTGGTCGCCTGGGCATTTGGTCTGGCTGCGGCTTCCTTCTTCCCCGCTATTTTGCTCGGTATTTTCTACAAACGTATGAATATGGAAGGGGCAGTAGCCGGTATGATTGTCGGTTTACTATTTACCGGATCGTACATTATTTATTTTAAATATTTGGGCGGTACAGCCGACCAATGGTGGTTTGGTATTTCGCCCGAAGGTATCGGTACATTGGGTATGATATTCAACTTTATCGTCGCACTTGCGGTGTCGAGTTTCACCCCTCCACCGCCAGATAACATACAAAGATTGGTAGAGAATATTCGTATTCCGCGCGGTGCAGGTGCACCGGCTGACCATGACTGATTACAATGCTTAAATGTTGTAATGCGACAATGAAATGAGTGAATTTTGAATGAATGAATTGTAATTCACTTGTAAATTATAGATACACATACTCATAATAATTGGTTAGAAGACTCGCGTTAGACAATGCTTTTTATTAATGAATAATTGAATGAATTTTGAATGAATGAATCTTAGGGATGAAAAAATAATAAACACTACATCTTGACTTGTTCTTTTTCCTTTACACTTCACCAAATTCTCCTTAAATAACCCGTTATTCGCGTCAAATTTGGCTCGTGTAAAGAAAAAATAACGGCGTGAAGATGTAACGTTTATTATTTTTTCATCCCTAATGTGGTCTGATATTCTTTATTTTCTTTTTTATGAAAAATCGAATTACTAAAAGTGTCTATTTGTATGGGAATATAACGTTTTTTCATGCTAATACCAAATTTGAATGAAACATTTTATTTGAATCTATATCTTCGACAACCCTTCTGAATCAGACGAATATAATAGGTTTTTAACGATATTTTAAATATTTTTGTTGAAATATTTTAACGTATTTTTCTAAAGGTATTTATACAAATTTTTTGACTGAAAAAATATGGCAGATTTAAGTATAAATTTCGCAGGAATAAAAGCCCCAAATCCATTCTGGTTAGCATCAGCACCACCGACAAATTCGGGTTATCAAGTAATGAAAGCCTTTGAAGCCGGCTGGGGCGGTGCGGTTTGGAAAACATTGGGCGTTCCCGTCATCAACGTATCGAGTCGTTACGGTTCGATGAATTATAGGAACACCCGAATGGCGGGTTTCAACAACATCGAACTCATCACCGACCGACCACTCGCCGACAACCTTCGAGAAATCGAAGAAGTCAAAAAATACTTCCCCGACCATCCGATTATTGCGTCCTTGATGGTAGAATCGCGAGCAGAATGGGAGCAAATCATCAAAGACGTTGAAAATGCAGGGGCGGATGGTATCGAACTCAATTTTGGTTGTCCGCATGGCATGTGTGAGCGTGGGATGGGTTCGGCGGTCGGGCAAGAACCCGAAGTGCTGAAGACCATTGTAGAATGGGTCATGGAAGCCGCGAATATTCCTGTGATCACCAAACTCTCGCCCAATATTTCGCACATCGTTGACCCCGGATTGGCGGCGGCACAGGGTGGTACGGATGCCATTTCTCTCGTCAATACCTTTAAAAGTATCATCGGAATCGACTTAGACGAATACGCGCCCTATCCCGTTGTGGATGGCGCGGGAACCAATGGCGGTTACTGCGGTCCGGCGGTCAAACCCATCGCCCTGCACATGGTCAAAGACCTCGCACAACATCCCGACATCAAGCACGTCCCAATCAGCGGCATCGGCGGTATCGAGACGTGGCGCGATGTCGTCGAATTTATCCTACTCGGCGCATCCTCCGTCCAAGTTTGTACGGCAGCCATGCACTACGGCTTCGGCATCGTCCGCGAAATGGAAGCCGGACTCCGTCAATACATGGACGAAAAAGGCTTCAACACCATCTACGACTTCGTCGGCAAAGCCCTCCCCAACGTCAAAGAATGGAAAGACCTCAACCTCGAATACCAAGTAAAGGCCAGCATCAATGCCGACAAATGTATCGGTTGCGACCTCTGCTACACCGCCTGCGAAGACGGCGCACACCAAGCCATCGCCCTACCCACCGACGGCACCCGCATCCCCAGCATCATCGACGAAAACTGCGTAGGCTGCAACCTCTGCGCCCTCGTCTGCCCCGTCGAAGAATGCATCACTATGGTCCGCACCGACGACGGCAAAAAACACAAAACATGGTCACAACTCACCGATAAAAACGAAATCCCCGATTCATTCGACGACAAAAGAGCCGGCGGACTCCACCACGAAGTTCTAACGGTGGAGGATGCTCGTAAAGTGAAAAATCCGAAGCATTATGGAGTGGGTTCGTGACTCGTGATTCGTTTTTACGTGAATTCCCAAAAACTAAAAATCATAAGAAAACTATTGAGGCAATAAAAAATGATGAATGAAAAATATTGATGGAAAAAGTCTTGAAAACGCTTATCGCCTATTTGATTCCGGCGATATTAACAATATTGAGATAGGAACAACTAAGGGCTTACAACAAATTCATAAGTATTTGTTCAATGGATTGTACGACTTTGCGGGGCAAATACGGACGCTAAATATCACTAAAGGAAATTTTCGATTTGCAAATGCACTCTATTTAAAAGAGGCTTTGGAGAAAATCGAACAACTACCTGAAAACACATTTGAAGAAATAATAGACAAGTATGTGGAAATGAATATTGCTCATCCTTTTATGGAAGGAAATGGCAGAACGATGCGTATATGGCTTGATATGATGCTAAAGCAGGGCTTGAAAAAAGTGGTGAATTGGCAGTTTGTGGACAAAACACTCTACCTGCAAGCCATGGAAAGAAGTCCTGTCAATACCTTGGAAATTAGAACCTTATTGTCTAAAAACCTGACCCAAGATGTGGATAATCGAGAAGTAATTTTTAAAGGGATTGAACAATCGTATTACTACGAAGGCTATGAGAAGGATGACGATGAATAAGAATCGTAAAACCATTTTGAAAATCCTCCCCCGTACCGACGACTTCAGCCGTCGCGGGTTTTCCTCCCCCCAAAAAACCTAAAAAAGCAACCGTCATTCCGCACCCCGATGCGGAATCTGCCCGGTCTTGGCACGATGCCAAACAAAAGCTTCGGTTCAAAATGGTGCTAAAAACCAAACAGATTCCGCGTCGGAGCGCGGAATGACGATAGCTTTTTGGCATTTTCATGTAGAGTACATTCTGATTTATTTTTTTATTTTATGGAAAAAACGGTTGCGCTCATATTTTTGTAAAAAACAAAACACCCTACCACCAGCAAAACATTTGGGCAGTACCGCCCCATTCCACCAACCGAAAAAACACCCCGTAGTGCCTTACTTGAATGTACTTCATTCGCCGCACTACTTTCTCGCTAAATAAGGTTTGGACATCGAAGGTTGATTGACCTTTTTTTGGCAGATTACAAAAAACAAAACCGTTCAAATAAGATAAATTTGTACTTTTGAGAAAACATTAAAAAATGAAGGAAAACTTAAAAATCATAGACCTTTTCGCTGGAATTGGAGGAATTAGATTGGGTTTCGAAGAATATGGATGTGAAGCTGTATTTTCTTCTGAATGGGACAGATATGCTCAAAAAATGTATGAAGCAAATTTTGGAGAGCAGCCATTTGGAGACATCAATGATGCCAAACCAAATGAAGTACCTGACCATGATATCCTTTTAGCGGGCTTTCCTTGTCAACCCTTTAGTATTGCAGGTAAACAGCTCGGGTTTGCTGATACGAGAGGTACATTATTTTTTAATATCGAGGCAATCTTGGAAGCAAAAAGACCACAAGCATTTTTACTCGAAAATGTAAAAAGATTAAGAACTCACGACAAAGGCAGAACGCTTGCAGTAATTCTTGAGAAGCTAAAAGGGCTTGGATATACTGTTTATCACAAAGTCCTGAATACGTTGGATTATGGAATGCCTCAAAAAAGAGAACGAATTTACATTGTTGGTTTTTTAGAACCGATTGCCTTTAAGTTTCCCAGACCAATTAAACCCTACAAGCCTTTATCCGAAATTTTAGATAAAGACGAAGATGTACCTGAGAATTTTTTCCTATCGGATAGGCTAAAAGAAAAAAGGATGAAAGCCGTTAAACCTAATCCTCCTTATCCTTCGATTTGGCATGAAAACATTGGAGGAAATATTTCGGCACTACCTTATTCATGTGCATTAAGAGCAGGTGGAAGTTATAATTATTTGGTTGTCAATGGCATAAGAAGATTAACAGGAAGAGAAATGTTGAGATTGCAGGGTTTTCCGGAAGATTTTATTATCAACATTCCGTACACACAAGTAAGAAAAGTTGCCGGAAACTCTGTTACTGTTCCAGTAATTAAGGCAATTGCCGGAGAAATGATGACTTCACTTGAGGAAAGAAAAGAACCTCAATTTGAGGGAGTTCAATTAACACTATTAGAACCGGAACATGAATATAGAAGAAGCCAAAGCAGCCATTGACAAAATAATTAAGAAAGCAAGAGTTCATCTCTATAAACCAATTCAAGTTGCAGAAATTTTGCATCGTGATAGAATTGAAAAGGACATTGACCTTTCTGATTTAGCTGCCTATCGAACTCCTTCCAGAAAATGGAGAGATATAATTTGTCTAAGATTTTTGGGTCGTACAAGTACTTCGTCTGCAAGGTATCAAGATGACGTTTTTAATAAAAATGCTATTCCTCCTGATGCGTTAGTAGCATTAGGAAAAGAGAATCGCAAAAAGAACGGAATTGTAGAAGCATATATTTATCAAAGATTTTTAGAACGATTTAGTCAGCTTTCAGGAGCTTTAGATTATTCGAATATTCATGATAAATCGACTTTTCAATTATCTGAATTTATTAACGCATTTTGGAATGAAGCAGGACTAAGAAGAAGTATTGATAAGGTCTATGAAATAATTGTTTATGCCTTATTTTCTGCAATAGTTGAATCTTTAGATTTGACCATAAAAGTTTCTTATAATCCAGCAAAACGCCCAATTTTAAGAGAATTTCAAGATTTTGCTGAAAAGGTAATTCAATTAGATACGGAAACGACAAGTTTTGAAACTGATGCAAAAATATATAGAGTTGGAGTAACGAATGCAGCGGACAGAGGATTGGATATGTGGGCAAATTTCGGTTTAGCAATTCAAATCAAACATATTTCTTTGAATGAAAAAATGGCTTCTAATATTGTCGGTTCAGTTTCCGCAGATAGAATTGTAATTGTTTGCAAAACCGCAGAACAAAAAATTATTTTATCTCTCCTTAATCAAATAGGTTGGAAATCAAAAATTCAAGCAATTATTACTGAAGATGACTTGATAACTTGGTATGAAAAAGCAATGCGAGGTAAATTTGCAAATGAACTGGGAGATAAAATCATTGAAATTATCTCAAGTGAAATTGAATTAGAATTTCCTGTCACATCAGGTAAAGATTTTGAAGACTTTTACGAAGGACGAAAGTATCATAAATTGACGGACAAAATTTGGAAATAGAAAATGTTTGTCGAGTAGATTTCCCCTCACAAAACAAACAATTACAAACGCGATTTTTTTTATTTTTTTATGGAAAAAACGCTCGCACCTACCCTCCGTAAAAAGACAAAACACCATACCATCAACAAAACATTTGGGCAGCATCGCCCCATTCCACCAACCGAAAAAACACCCCGTAGTACCTTGCTTGAATATACTTCATTCGGCGCACTACTTTCTCGCTAAATAAGGTTTGGACATCGAAGGTTGATTGACCTTTTTAACATTTAGCACCCTGTACCGACGACTTTAGCCGCAGCAGGAAATTCCCCCAAAAACCTAAAAAAGCAACCGTCATTCCGCACCCCGATGCGGAATCTGCCCGGTCTTGGCACGATGCCAAACAAAAGCTTCGGTTCAAAATGGTGCTAAAAACCAAACAGATTCCGCGTCGGAGCGCGGAATGACGATAGCTTTTTGGCATTTTCATGTAGAGTACATTCTGATTTATTTTTTTATTTTATGGAAAAAACGGTTGCGCTCATATTTTTGTAAAAAAAAACACCCTACCACCAGCAAAATATTTGGGCAGTACTGCCCCATTCCACCAACCGAAAAAACACCCCGTAGTGCCTTGCTTGAATATACTTCATTCGGCGCACTACTTTCTCGCTAAATAAGGTCTGGAGATCGAAGGTTGATTGACCTTTTTAACATTCAGCGCCCTGTACCGACGACTTTAGCCGCAGCAGGAAATTCCCCAAAAACCTAAAAAAGCAACCGTCATTCCGCACCCCGATGCGGAATCTGCCCGGTCTTGGCACGATGCTAAACAAAAGCTTCGGTTCAAAATGGTGCTAAAAACCAAACAGATTCCGCGTCGGAGTGCAGAATGACGATAGCTTTTTGACCTTTTCATGTAGAGTACGTTCTGATTTTTTTTTATTTTATGGAAAAAACGCTTGCGCTTGATATTCTGCAAAAAAGATAATTGACACACTAAAATATTCATTCATTCAAAATTCATTCATTCATTCATTCACTCATTCACTCATTAAACACTAATTTTCTCTACCAAATCCGCCACTTTTATATTTGCTTGTTCGCCGGTTTGCATATTTTTTAGGGCGATTTTTCCGGTTTGTATTTCATTGTTGCCGACTACGGCGACGTAAGGAATTTTTCGGGCATTGGCGTATTTCATTTGCTTGTTCATTTTGACGGCTTGGGGATAAATTTCTGCATTGATGCCTGCTTTGCGGACGACTTGAAGGGCATTGAAGGCATAGTCGAAGGATGCGTCGTCAAAGGTCACGAAGAGCAATTGTGTACCTTGGGCGGTGCTGTCGGGAAAGATGTTGAGTTCTTCCATGACATCATAAATCCGTGCTGCACCAAAGGAGACACCCACGCCTGATATGTTTTTTAAACCAAACATTCCCGTGAGGTCGTCGTATCTGCCGCCGCCGCCGATGCTGCCGATTTGCACGTCTTTTGCGGCGACTTCGTATATGGTTCCGGTGTAGTAACTCAAGCCGCGAGCGAGGGTGATGTCAAATATAATTTCATTGGTGAGGTCGATATTTTTCAAATAATTAAAAACTGTTTGTAGTTCCTCAATACCTTTTTGTCCTGTTTCGCTTTCGGAGAAAAAAGGTTTTAATTGGTCTAAATCGCTGATTTTCAATATCTTTTCAATCGTACTAATCGCCTCTTCGCCAATTTCTTTTCGACGCATTTCGTCTTTCACACCATCCATTCCGATTTTATCGATTTTATCAATCGCGACTGTCATATCAATCATTTTATCGGGAATGCCTGCGGCTTCGGCGATGCCTGTGAGGATTTTTCGGTTGTTGATTTTAATCAAGGCATTGATGCCGAGTTGGGCAAAACCTTCGTCGTATATCTGCGTGAGTTCGACTTCATTGATGAGGGATTCGCTGCCAACTACATCGACATCGCACTGGTAAAATTCGCGGTAGCGTCCTTTTTGTGGTCTATCGCCTCGCCAAACGGGTTGGATTTGGTAGCGTTTGAAGGGAAATACAATGTCGTTGCGATTCATGACCACGTAGCGTGCAAAGGGGATGGTGAGGTCGTAACGCAAGCCTTTTTCGGCAAGCTGAGTGGTTATTTTTTTATAGTTACCTGCTTGGTAGTCTTCGTCTTTTACCTTTTTAAGAAAGTCGCCAGAATTGAGGACTTTGAATAGGAGTTGGTCGCCTTCGTCACCGTATTTTCCGGTGAGGGTTGATAGGTTTTCCATGACGGGCGTCTCGATGGGTTGGTAGCCGTATTTGACGAATACGCGGCGTAAGGTGTTGAATATATAGTTGCGGCGATTGACTTGGAGTGGTCCGAAGTCGCGTGTGCCTTTCGGTATGCTTGGCTTGCTCATGGTGCAAAACTAATGAATGAATGAGTGAATTTTGAATGAATGGATTATTTTATAATGTTACAATGCTTGCCGGACTTTGGATATTAGGGAACTGGGGAACTGGGGGATTAGGCTAACGTGAATATAATTCACTATTTATCAATTTAATAAATATTTAAATATAAATAATTTTCAATAAAATACAAATCAATGTAAATCATTGACAATGAGCATTTTACCTAATCATCCAATTTCCCAATTTCCCAATATCCAAAGTCCATATGCTTAGGGATGAAAAAGCAATAAAGTCTATTATAAGGAACAGGGTTTCAATAAATGCAGATTTTGACTTTTTCTTTTTCCCTTTTTCTGTGTTATGAAAATCCTTGTATAGCTTGGCTATGCGCGGTTTTCATGCCTCGAAAAAGAAAAAAATAACGGCGTCAAAAAACTTAATTTATTTATGCCTCGTTTCTAATGCTATAATGTTATGGTCTTATAATAGTGTTTATTTAGGAAATAAAATAGAAACAGCCCGTCTCTGCAAGCAGAGGCGGGCTGTATATTTATAGTGAATAGTTCCGAATTAATCCAGGACTTCTTCTACTTCGTAAATGAAGTATTTTGTATCGCCAAATATATTGTATTGAAAGTATTTTTCTTTGTAGCGTAACTTTACTCGATGTCCTTCATCAACGGCTTTTTCTAAGGCTCTGATGACCTCATCGTTGCCTCTTCTGACGGAAAATGCCCACATATTTGTTCCGATGTCTCCATCTTCGTCTTCTGTGAAACCGCCTACGTTGAGTTGTCCTTCAAAGGTTTTGATGATAAAGCCTTTTTTGCTTAGTTTGACTACGTTGCCTGCGCGATAGCCATTGCTATATGTCCCAAATACCATGAATGAGGATACGGCAATGCCAAGTAGTAAGAATATGCCGAGTCCGAGAAATATTTTCTTTTTCATTGAGCTGTATTGAAATGTAAAATAAGTTATTCACAATCTTTAACATCTATTTGACGAATTTGGTTGATGTAGTCACGAAGATTTATCAAACTATTCCGCCTTGTGTCGGATGGCAAGGGAAAAAGAACAAGTCGAGAATGTACATTTATTTAATTTCTGATACTTATATCTTTCACTAAATTTTTCTTATTCCGAAACGAGTTCGGGACAGGCTGTAGCGTAGGCTATGTGCGGTTTTTGTAAGAAAAAATATCGAAAAAATAACCACGTCAAAATTGTAAGCCTATTTTTGTCCCACTACTTAATCGTTTAACCCTTACCACTTATCAATGGTAAATTTGAAGTTGGAGCCATTTTTTCCGTCGGATTCGACCCAGATTTTTCCATTATGTTTTTTGACGATGAGCGAACAGATTGCCAAGCCTATACCTGTTCCTTTATATACTGTATTTCCGTGCAGTCTTTCCAGTATCTGAAAAATTTGTTTTTGGTATTTGAGCGCGATTCCGATTCCATTATCTGCCACTGAGAATACATGTTGTCCATCTTCGTTTTGCTCATGGTTAATCGTAATTAATGCTTGTTCGTTTTCATTATATTTGATGGCATTGGCGATGAGGTTTTGAAAAAGTTGTAACATTTGCCCCTCGCTGGCAGCTATTTCGGGAAGTGCCGTAATATGAAAGTAGACCTTTTTTTGTCGTATTTCCTTTTCGAGATTGCGTCGAACTCTTTGAACGATTTGGGCTATCGAAACGATTGAAATATCTTTTTGTTCCAATTCTATTTTGCCTAAATCGGAGAGGCTTTTGACGAGTATAGCGGCATCTTTGGCGGCATCTGTGGCGGTGTTGAGGTATTCTACCGCTTCTTCATCAAGTTGGTCGCTATATTTATAATTCAATAAGCCTAAATAGCCAATAACATTGTGAATCGGTGCGCATACATCATGCGATATGGAACTTGCAATCTGTCCAAGGTAATTGTTGGCAGCTTCCAATTTTTCTACCTTCTGATTAAATACCTTCACAATTTCGTGCTTATCTTGTTGCTCATACTTAATTCTCAACGAAGCTATTCGCTTACAAGTTGTATGCTGCAATTCGCTATGCTGCAAGTCGCGTATTTTTTGGGAATAGGCATAGGCTTTTTCAAAAACATCTTGTTTTTCATAGAGGTCACAAAAACTTTGATAGATTTTCTTCTTTACCGTATTATTTTGTGTTTGATTAATCAGTTCCAATGCCGCCACCTGAAAACCTTCTGCTTTATCGTTTTCTCTAAGTTCAAAATAAGTATTTCCCATTAGATTCAATGTGCTGGCTTGTATCGCGAGCCAATGTTTTTTAGCGTTCTTAGGATCGACATCCAATATCAATATCTCATTTAAGTATTTTATTGCTTTGTAATAAGATTTTTGAAGAAAAGCAATTTCACCGAGATTAAATAGCACAATAGCTATACCATAGTTGTTCTTCTGGCTTCTTTTAAAAGCCAAGGCACATTGATAATATTGTTCTGCTTCCATCTGCTTATTCGCGTTACTCGCCAAACTTCCTTTCGCACTCAACATCCGACCGATAATGTCTTTATAATTGTTTTTTTCAGCTATTAGGAGCGCAGCATCACAGTAAAATTTACTTTCCTCATAAAAATTACAATCAAAATACATATCAGCCATATAGCTATATAAGCGCATTTTATTGCACTCATCCCACCACGATAGTTTATCTATCTCTTTCAATGCTTTTTCTGATTTTAGGAAAGCGACGAGTGCCTCTTCTACACATTCTTTTCTCCATAAGTGTACCCCCTTCCAATGATAATATGCTGCATGGTAAGAAGCATTATTTGTTGGGTATTTTTCAAATAATTGTTTGCAAGCCATCAAACATTTACAATATTCCGCAAGGTTCTTATTTTTATAGAAAATACGCCCGGCAATAATCAATAAAATACCATACCGGTCAGGAGCATCCTTCTTCTGACAAATTTCCAATTCCTTTTTCACCAATTCTAATGTTTTTTCACTATCCTCTTGTTGGAGTGCTTCAAAAATACGGTCAAGTACCTTGTAAGTTCTTCTGTTTATATTTGTTTGCCATACCATTTATATCGTATTTAAACTAATTAACTAATATCATTCAAGAACAAACATCTATTATTCAATGTGTTAACTAATGGATACCGGATTGCGATAAGGCAATAGAATTCCACTACACTTTACACGAATAATGTAAATGTTTAATGTTACAATGGTTAGGGTACCGATGCGGAGTAATTATATTTGGGGTTTTTGGGGTTTAATACTTCATTTGGACGGGTGGATGATATTAGTAGGAAAGCAATAAATCAAAGGCATAATAAAGTCTAATATACACATGCAAAATTTAATGAATTCTCACGTATGTCACAATTTTTAAATTGAAGATAAAGGGTTTTCTTATAAAACGCAATGCAAACAAAATACTATTTAGTACCAGGAATTAGATAAATGTACATTCTTCGCGTCGTTATTTTTTCTTTAGATGAACCAAATTTAACGCAAATACTCACTGTACTTAAGAAAAATTTGGTGAAGTAGACTTTATTCTAAAATAGTTTGGATGAAAGAGGAAATAAAGATTTTTTTCACTAATAAAGGCGGCTGAAATTGAGCTATGCCTTAGCATAGCGAATTTTCAGGCAACGTAGAGTAGTGGAAAAAGATTATTTACTCTATAAAAAATATTTTGGAATAAAGTCTAATATAAATGAAAAAGAACAAGTCGAGAATATACATTTATTTTGTTCCTGATACTAAATTGATTATCAGAGAATTATTTTTTCATAAGAAGACCCTCATTAAAGATACAAATAATTTGCTTTATAAACTAACATTTTTTGACAAAAAATATATTTTATCTTAGTTGGTTATAATGAAATAAGGGTGTTTTTAAATTATTTTATAATAAAAAATATTTATAAAAAATTAATTTTTAATAATAAATAAATTATAAAATAATTTAAATTAATTAAAAAAAACATTCATATTCAGTACGACCTTAGTTTAAAACGTAAAACGAAGTGATGTGATTAGTTGTCAGGGGTTTAGCCTATATTTTGTGGTACAAATCAATATATTGATTTACGGTATTCATTAGTTCGAACCTTTTTATTGGCGTATTTTTCCAATTTCCCGCAATAGCTTCTGTCATGGCATCCAACAATCCATCTGCACTAAATTCTTTCATTCTTATAAAACTTCCTGATATGACCTCTTTTAACGCTTTTTTATCTGACGAAATTATAGGAATACCGAGTGCGATACTTTCAACGGCTACATAACAAAAGCCTTCACTATATGAAGGCACAACCACACAATTAGAGTTTTTTAGTTCCGAAACTAAGTCCGCAGAAGAAAGATGATGTTTTAATTGAATGTAATCTTCTAAATGATGCTTTTGTATAAAAAAAACAATATTTTCAAGTAGGCTTTTGGGCGTTTTCGGAATGATGATTTTTAATCTCGAATCTGGGTATTTTTCTGTTATCAAAACGGCAGCATCCAGCAGCACATCTAAACCCTTAGAAATACCCAATCGTCCATAGTAAGTGTATGTGAACGGGCGTTCTTCTTTACTTACTTCGGCAGCAGTTCTCAGGCGTTCGACACGTTCATAATCCAATCCGTTATATATCGTAGCAATACGATGCTCGGCAATGCCATTCTCACGCATACTATCGGCAGTGCTATGCGATACGGCTACAAATTTATCGAACCGTAATCGTATCAACATCTGTTCAAACAGATAATGTCCCCACCTCGCTATACGCCCCATATACGGCAAATCAAACCACAGTTTGCCCCATACTTCGTGAAAAGTGATGATTATTTTTTTTCGGAAAATTTTAGCAGTAAGGTAAGCTGGAAAACCCGCATTATAGGAAGTCGTATGCACGAGGTCATACTTACGGATGTGCCGCATGATAGGAAATACGGCGAATAATGTAAAGGTATAACGATTGAAAAACGGATAGCGACGAATCTTTACGCCGTTCATTATTTCTTCGGCAGGCATATCGTCATTGAGGCGAGTCGTGATGACCATCACCTCATGTCCTTCTCGTACCAGCTGCTCCGTCAAGCTCTTGAACAGCGTCTCTACCCCACCGATATTGGGGTAGAAATTTTCCAGTACAAAAAGAATTTTCATAAACGTGGTGTTTTTGTGTTATGGTGTTTTTGTGTTATAGTTTCGTAGTGTTTTTAGGTCGCACTGAAATATAGCCATTTTTTAATTTATTTATTATTAAAAATGAATTGTTTATAAATATTTTTTATTATAAAATAATTTAAAAATATCCTTATTTCAGCAGAACCTTTTTAGGTTGTAATAATTATTTTTTTGCGAAGCAAAAAACATTAGTGAAAGAAATTAAATAAGATGTCCCATAATACGAAGTATTTTTTTGTCTAAGGATTTTTTGAAAGCCGCACATAGCCTTAGCTACAGCCTGTCCCGAACCCCGATTCG
>ENA-ORXT01000747-ORXT01000747.1-marine-metagenome-genome-assembly--contig:-NODE-747-length-49066-cov-15.426463_pt1 | contig 49066 bp, 44 predicted proteins | sample MGYA00237868_ERZ511482 | MGnify/ENA metagenome assembly ERZ511482
CGCCCTCCAGGTTTGCCTGCCGCACGTGGTCATCGAGTAGCCGGATGACGTTGTTTGCAAGGTCGACTCCCCCGGCGGCACGCTCGTTCGCTGGGAGGCTGTTGACTGCCCGCTCCACCGCAGCGGCCACGACTCGGGCGTACCGCTCTCCTGCCTCGGCGTCGTCAACGGACTTGGATGCCGCTGCTAACTCGCTGGATTTGATTTTGGCATCAGTGGCCTGGTCAATGACCGCGTCATAGACGCCTTGAGCGAGCTTGTCTTCAGAGTTCATAAACGTTGCGCGGGCCTCGGCTGTGCTCTCGGTAACGATGCCCCGTTGACCAAAGTCATGATCCCGACCGTTCTCTGTGAAGCCTGATCGCCTCGCTTAAGTGTTCCTTGATGCGACGGCCTTTCCGTCCGTAGCCGAGTTCCTTGGCTGCTACAGCAATAAGTTCATCGTCGGTATGCAGCCGGCCGTCGCTTTCGATCCACCTGATCAAGCGAACCAGATCGTCCATTCGATACTCCGTGATCGGCTGTCCTTCGACGACTTTGATAGGCCGTCTTGCGCGCCGCGTTGATGCGCTCTGCTCAGCCGGTGCAGCGGTGCCCGCAACCGGCGCATCAGGCCGAGCCTGTGGTTGCGAGGGTTGATTGAGCCCAAGATCTGACTCAACCTTCGCCCTCTTCCAGGACCGAACCGCCTGTTCGACCTCAGCTTCGGGGTTCTTGAACCACTCGGTGGACCAAATCCGGTGAAAGGTCCATCCAAGACCTTCAAGCACCTGCTGACGCAGCCGGTCACGATCACGGGCAGTGGGTGAGGAGTGATACGTCGCACCATCGGCTTCGATTGCCAGAACCGGGCAGTTTGGATCATCCGGGTGGTAGGCCACAAAGTCGATGAAATACCCCGCAACTCCGAACTGTGGCGTGAGCTTCATCCCGGCAGCAGTGAGGCGTTTCTGAACGTCGATCTCGAAGTTGTTCATTGCCGGCTTCTCTTCAGCCTCGGCACCCAGGTCGTTACCAAGATGCTCTGCGTACCGCGTGTACTCCCGCAGCAGGCTGGCGCCACGGCTCTTGAAGCTCGTCGGGGACAGGTCCTCGAAGTCAAAGTTCGTGCACAGAGTCACAGACCTCCGTGCACGGGTCACAGCAACGTTTAGTCTCCGCTCCCCACCTTCATAGTTGAGCGGCCCCAGCCGGTTATAGACCCGGCCATTGGGTCCGCGTGCAAGATCCACCGCCAGAATGATGTCGTCACGCTCGTCGCCTTGCACCCGTTCGATGTTCTTGATGAAGAACCGCTCGCGGTTTGACTCATCGAAGAACGATTCAAACTCGGACCGCTCTGCTGGGTCCAGCGTTCGCAATTGTTGGTACACCAGATCTTCCAGAGTCCGCGCTGTACTTGCCGAGGTTGTTATGACGCCAAGGGAGCGATCCGGAGTCTCCGCCGCATGTCCGAAGACCAAGCGCAAGAGCTCCTCAGTCGTGGACCCGACTTCTGGGCCGGCCGTAATCTTTTGGATGCATCTATGGCCGGCGACGCCAGGAAATGTTCGAAGCGACTTGTCGTAGATGTGCACGTTAGAAAAGTTGATGAGTCGCTCATCACGGCTTCGGTAGTGCCACTGGAGCCATGCGGCTTTCGGCAGTGCAGCGTTCATTACGTCGAGGATCGACTCGAAGCCCTGCGTGAGGCTGAAGTCTTCATCCTCCTCATCGTCACCATCCCCGTCTGCATCACCCGATGCAAAGAAACGAGTAGGCGGCAACTGTCGGGTATCACCGGCAACGATGACCTGTCGGGCTCTCATGATTGCGGGCACTGCGTCCGCCGGTTGCACTTGACTGGCCTCATCGAAGATCACGACGTCGAAGAAATCGGGCGTCGCTGGTAGCAGCCGTGACACAGCAAGCGGGCTCATCGCCCAGCATGGTTTGAGTGCGCCGATGACGTCGGGGGCGGTCTCCAACATCTTTCGAACCGGGGCGAGGCGCCTCTTCTTGTTGGCCTCTTTGGCCACGAACTGACTTTGTTCTGGATGTTGGTTCCGCGCGTTCCTGGCGTGGACTGCAACGCTGCGCTGAACACGCTCAGCGGCGAGGTTCAGATGCTGCAGGTCCGACTGCTGAAACTCGTCATTCGCCCGCCGATGAGTCGCCGCTGTGAAGGATGCGATTTCGGGAACTGTTGCTTCGATGCGATCGCCGACGGCTGCCAGGCATGAAGCACGCAGCGACGAAGCCACAAGCTCAGCTGGGGCGTCGGTCTGCAACAGTTCGTGGGCAATCTCCAAAAGCCCGAGTTCCTTTAAACGTTCTTCGAGCTGGTTGATCATCGGTAGCCGGTGCGCATCATCGCCAGCGTGTTCAAGAGCTCGAAGTCCTGAGTCCACCTCATCTGGGCTCAGCCCGTCAAGAATCAGAGCGGTCTCCGAACGAAACCGCTCAATGATGTGCTCGATCTGCTCGAGCGCCTGACTCAGCGAGTCATCGCCGACGCGCTTTGGGGCCGACCCGAATCGACTGCGGAACTCGGAGTCCGCCGAGACCATCTTCTTGACGAGACCCCGAGACTCAGGAGCCGGCTTGCCCTGCGAGTCTGGCGTGATCGCACGGAGCTTCTTCTTTGCCGAGCGGTACCTGCTATTGAACAGCGAGGCCACAGCCCTCCGGGGAGCTGGCCTCTCAATCGGCTCCAAATCCTGGTGCAACTCCTTGAGGTCCATCCCAACTGCATCGCTGGCAAAGGGAGCGGCCGCTTCATCAAATCTGGTTGAAACGCCCAGTGCCTCACGCATCTCATCGAACGTCGAATCTGGTTCGGCTTGGACAGCGGCGTAGAACGCCTGTTGCTGATTTTGCAGGTTGACCAGCGCACTTCGAAGCTCGCCCAGCCGCTCGAGCGCATCGTCCGCCGCGGCGCCGTTTCGTAGACTGCCGTGAGCCCATGGGCTTCGGTCGCTGAGCATTTTTCCCCGACCGAGGTCAGCAAGCTCAGCTACCGATCGGGCTGCATCATCAATTGCACTGGCGTTGAGACGGCTGACTGCATTGGCTGGAATCGGTCTAAGGGGCACAGGGGGATGCAACAGCGACCGTTCTCGCGCTTCGAAGTAGGTGATACCGAAGTCTTCGTTGGCGGTGTGTATCGCTCTCGTGTGACCTTCAAGACGACCCCGTGTACGTTCGAGCGCTTCGAAGGTCTCAGCGGTATTTGGAACCGGAGCGTTAGGTAGCTTCTGCAGCGCAGACTGGAGCATCTTTGCAACGAGAGACTTGGTGACCGTTGTCCCGTGCAGGTCCATCATCACCTCTCCGAGTCCGCTGCGAGTGAGGTTCTTTTTCACTGCATCGATGGCGGCACCCTTCTCGGCAACAAACAGGACGTGCTTGCCGTCGGAGGTCAAGCTCGCAATCAGGTTGGCAATCGTCTGACTCTTGCCGGTCCCCGGCGGACCTTGAATGACGAAGCTCTCGCCGCGGAGACCACGGTTGATCGCCATGTGCTGGCTGGAGTCAGCATCCAGCACCAAGAACTCTTCCGCAGGCGCCTGTGAGTCTGGGAGCGACGGCGCGATATCACTCGAATACTGGGATCGGAGGCCTTCTATCGCCTCCTTGACGCCGGCGATCGCCGCGACCATGTTGTGACTGGCCAGCGTTTCGATATTCGCCTGAAGATCCAGCACCATCGGCAAGTTGGTATACGAGAAATTCCCGATGACGACCGAGTCGAGGACTGCGACCTCTGGCATGGACTCGCATACTTTCAGGATGCGGTCCCGCAGCTGTTGCCTGTCGACGTTCCCCGCCGCATCCGTTATCTCCTCGAGTACAGCATCGCCATCAAGATTGATGCCTTGCTTCTGTGAGAGGTAAACCACCAAGGTCGGATTGAGCTCCGGCGTATCCAACGGCCTGATCACAAATTCCTCGGCCCCTGCTTTCCGCTCGGTGATCTCTATAGGAGTCAGGAGTATTGGGGCGTTCGGTACCGCCTGACCATCGTCGTTTCGCCAGGTGAGTGCGCCATCACCAAGGAACAGTGTGTTGATGCCTCGTTCCTCATGATTCGCTAGGCCTTTCCGTCGAACTGCGCTGAGTCGCTTTGCCATGTCCTTCCGCGTCGCAACGAACGTTGCCGCTGCTGTCGCCTGCTCTTCCTCTGACGCAAAACTCTCCGGCAAGGGGGTGATCAAACGGTCGGAGTGGACTTCCGCTCCGTGGCAAAGTGACACCACGGCTTCCTCAGAGAAGGTCCCAGTTCCCGTGCTGATGTTCAGCGTTCCGGACTTCAGTTCCCGGTAGAAGAGGAGCCGGTTGTTTCCGCTGAAATCAACCATCTGATTCACCCATTTTTCGACGGCTGCTTGCACCTTTTCCTGGCGTTCTTGGGTTGGTGCACTAGTCATGTTCTCTCCGGGTGGTCATCTTGTACTGTTTGCTGGCAATGCTGTCGGTTTGGGCTGCCAGGCCGGCGGCGAAGTCCACACATGAAGACAGCGTTGGCAGTGCAGGAGGCAACGCATACACCCGGTGGTGGCAGAAGCCGCTCAGCGTCGCCCAAGCCCACCTTGATCGCCGGGCGACCGCCGATTCCACGTAGCACGGCAGCGCAATCATCTGGGCTCGGATACTGGTGTCCGCCATACCGGGCGAGCGCAGCGCCCATACCTCGGCCATGCTCTGTTCAATCGACTGTCGGGCGAGCACTGCGGCCGACCGGCGCCACGGACCATCGTCGCCGGAATGAGCTCGGGAGAGCGCGTACTGAGCCAGTTCAACCAGTTCGGTTCCGGTGAGAGCTTCGGACACATCGATGGGCGTCATCAGCTGATGGCCTGGTTGAGTTTGCGGGCTCGGTTGACCATTTCGGCAAGGTCGACTCTCAATCCCTTGTGCGAGCCCTTGTTGCACGCCTTCACGTGATCGGGCCCCCACAAATCGGTCCGCCTTTGAATGCTCGGGTACACGGCGTTCGCCTTGCCTGCGTCGCCGAAGAGTGCCAGCGCCAGTCGGGGAACGAGCTTCGGATTGTCTGCAAGGGTCTGCTCGATCGATTCGTGAGCGGTGCCGGCTTGGAGTGCACGCCGTCGGAAGACCTCAACGCACCTGGCGTCAAGACTCATACGGCAGAGCAGCGGCACGACCCGTTCGGTGACCTCGGCCGGAGCGTCCTTGGTGCTAAGCAGCGCCTGTGCGTCTTCCAGGTATTGCTCAACCGGACCGCTGACGTCACGGGTGGTGACTAGCGAGTTGGCGCCCCGCTCGACTTCAATGACGCGAGCCGCAATCTCCAGCCGACGGCATGCCTCCGGCAGACGGTCGTCGTGGGTGAACACAACGATCTGCCGGTCGGCAGCAGCCGTGTCAAGGACCTCTGCAAGTCCGTCCACTCGTGCTGGGTCCATGGCCTGGACCGGATCGTCTATGGCAACAAATCGAAACGGCGACTGATCACTGGTGGCTCGGGGCAGGAATAGACAGAGGGCCAGCGAATGCAACTCGCCCTGGCTCATGACAGCCAGAGCCTGCGATGGGGCGTCGTCAACAGTGACACTGAGGTCAAGTCGCCTCTGGGTCCCTCGGCCGGCGAACTCCATCTCGCTGATCTCAACGTTTGATTTTGCACGCATCAGCTCCCAGTACCGGGTGACCTGGTCTCGGATCGGGGCGAACCGTTCATTGCGCAAATCGATGGCGGTGTCATCCAGCCAGGCCTTGACTGCCTTGAGGTCATTGATGACCGGCGCAAGTTCCTGGGCGTTTCGTGCGCCCGGCAGCCAGGCGAGAATTCTGATGGCAAGCGGTTGCCATACCGACGCCCGCTCCCGTTCACGTAGCGCGACCTTCTCTTTGAGTCGCTCGCCCAATTCGATCACCGGGACGCATCGTTCACTGACATGAGCGGCCAGCTCTGCAGGATCCTCGGGCAATCCCTCGCCCGGTGCCGCAAACTCTGTCCATGCCGTCAACAATTCCGAACCGTCCACACCGATCAGTTCGTTCAGACCCCCAAGCGCAGAGCTCGGCCTTTGCAGGTGACTGAGTAGAGCAGTTCTGCGCTGGGAAAGGTCACGACCAAGCTGGACCATCCCGGCGGCGCGGGCCCGCAGCTCTTCGATCTGCTCAATTGCGTGTTCAGCCCACTCTGGCGTGAGAACCGCCCGTGTGCCACAGACCGCGCAGTCCTCCGAGTCCGACTGCTTTGCCATGTTCATGGCCGCTTCGAGAAGGTCTGCCAGCCGGTTGGCCTGACCGGCGTCGGTGTCGCCCATCTGCCGTTGCTGATCGGCGGTGTGAAGAAGCGCTTCGGCTGCCTCGCCGATTGCTTGCCGATCAGGCAGGGGCAGTGCCAATACGTTGCGAGCAATGTCGTCAGATGCGGGCGCGCTCGCGCTGCTGTCTTTGACCAACTCATCCAAGAGGTCCAGATCCCACCTGCGGCCGCGGATGGCATCGACTGCTCGCCGGGCGCGATCGTCGTCGACTTCTTCCAGCTCAGCAATCAGAGTGGCGGCATCGCTCTTGACCGCCTTGACCCGCGCTTCAAACTCCTTCCGGTGACTGTCAACTTCCTCGCGGATGGGCTTGACTCCTTCAAGGCCCAGGACCATCTCCACAGCATCGTGAAGTTTGGTGGGACCCTCCTCAAGGACCGAGCCGAGTTCGTTGTATGGCAGAAACGGGCGATGCACTGCGAGTGCCTGATCCCACCCCAGTTCTGTGGTCGTCGTTGAGCCTGACGGCAGCGAGATGCGGGTGGTTCCATCATCGAGAGATGCACCTTCGGGCCAATCTCGGACGAGAGAGACGCTTCCGACCCCGTCGATGTGGAGGGCAGCCGCCAGCGAGGAGACCGCGCCGTGGTGCAGGTTCTTCCAGCCGGCCTCCCACTTCTTTGACCGAGCGCCGCTCCAGCGATGGTTTTCGCCGGTCATGAGAAGTTCCAGCGCTTCGGCGAAGCTCGACTTCCCCGAACCGTTGCGTCCCACCACGAGCGTCAATCCGGGCCCCGGTTCCAACTCGATGGTGGATGCGGGACCGATGCCCCGAAATCCTTCCGCTCCAATCGAAGTGAGGTACACCCCAGCGGGCTCGACCGCTGCGCCGCTGTTGGCGTTGGGTGCCTCGACTGCTTCGCCCTCGAAATACTCCTGCAGCTCACCTACAACCGCGGCAAGCGCTAACTCGAATCTGCTTTCCTCGAGGTCAGCGCCTTCCAGGCGGTCGAGCAAGACCGATTGGAGCTCCACCATCTCAGTCACGTTGACTCTCCTTTGCGATCTCGACGAAACGGCAGAGTGCCGATACGAGGTGTACCTGGTCGGGCTTGCTGCACTTTGGCATCAAAAGGCGTGGGTTGGCGACGACGATGGCCAAACCCTGTGCTCTGGACACGGCGACATTCAGACGATTGGCGCTGTAGAGAAAGTCCATGCCGCGCGGGGCCAGGGCTGCGTCCGATGACGTCATGGAATAGATCACAACTGGTGCTTCCTGGCCTTGGAACAGATCCACGGTCCCCACCCGGAACCCGTCGAGCCGCTGGCGTAAGGCCGCAACCTGAGCGTTGAACGGCGCAACGATAAGGATGTCCTCTGGGGCTATTGGCCGAGTTGCTCCGGCCTCATCCGTCCATGTCTGGCCCAGAAGCTCACGGGTCAGTTTTTCGACCCGCTCAACTTCCTCCGGCGACGAACTCTTGTTGCCGTCGTGGTCCACCGCCTCGAACCGAAGACCCACGCCCGCCGGTTCAAGCTTCTGTTTCGCGGTGTCAGCGAAGCTCCCCAGACGGCTTTCGTAGAACTGCTCGCTGATGAAGCCGGTGATGGCCGGGTGCATGCGGCGGGTCTCGGGCAGGAAGACGCCCTGGTCTGGGGTAATGGTCGACTGTTCGCCGAGGAGGTGGCCCAAGGCAGATCCGTCCGCTCCTTCAGGGTGAATAGCTCGGGCCGGCTGATCGAGCTGCTGCGGGTCACCGACCAGGATGAGATTTCGCGCCGCTGGCGCCGCAGCTACAGCGTTGGCAAGCGACATTTGCCCAGCCTCGTCAATCACGAGCGTGGCGAACTGACCTTTCACCGGCTCGGAGGAGAAGTAGAAGGTGGTGGCGCCCACGACGTCAAATGCACCATCCTCTAGCGCTGCGTCGAGCTTCTTGTTGTCCGTGAAGTTCGTGAAGTTCGGATTCGTTGGATCGGTTTTGCGCACCCTGCGGGCAAGGCGGATGCTCATCCTTCGCTGTTGTGCTTCACGGTGTACGCCGTCCATGAGGTTCCCGATGACAGCATGGCTATGGGCGGCAACACCAACGCGTTGGCCCTGCTGCACCAGATCGCAGACGATTTTGGCCGCAGTCCAAGTCTTGCCCGTTCCAGGCGGCCCCTGAATAGCAAGGTACTCGCTGTCAAGGCTTTGGGCCCGGAAGCATGCTCGTTCTGCCGCAGCCATCGGCTCGAGATCCAGTTCGATTCCGCCGGCTGGTCGGCGCGCCAGCAGCGACCACAGCGCAGGAAACTCACGCATGACTTCCGCTGCGCCGGAGATGTCAGCAGTTGCCACCAACCGCTGAATGCTTTTCTTAAGCGTCCCGGCGGGCACCGTTGCTTTGGGGACAATCGCCTGAGGGTGGGGGTCACCGTCGAGCTTTGGCCCCCGTTTGATCGAAACTGTGCCTGCGGCATGGTCGAGTGCAAAGATCTCTCCTGCGCTCGCCGCTTGTGGCTGCCCGCCCCCCGCCATCACCGTTTTCCGCTGGGGGTCGAGAACCGTCGCCGGGGCCTTGAGCTTGGTGTCCTGACCGAGCGGGTAGGCGTAGTCAAAGACGGTGCTCCGCTTCTCGGGTCGGCCGTTGCCCACCAGGACGAGCCCGCCCAGCGCGGTTCCGTCTTCGATCAGTTCGGGCATGGACATTTCAAGCCGGTTGAAGTGATCCCACCAGTCGGTGCGTTCCTCTCGCTGGTGCCATTGCAGAAGTTGTGCCAGAAGCCAGACTGCTTGCTGTTCATCGTCGCGTTCATCTCTGGATTCGGGAACCGTCGAAAGCAGTCGGTCTCTCAGGTCGTCCTGGGCGGTTCTGGCCTGGGTCGAGACGCTGTCCAGAAGACCGTCTTTGCGTTCCGGTCGCTTGATAGCTCCGAACTTCGCCTCGGCTTCGGTCCGTCTTTCCTCCAGCCAGTTCCGCAGCGCACGGGTGGATTCGCAGTCCTCCCGGTTGTACCTGGCGATCGCATCGAGGTGCGATCGCTCCCGGGACACCAGCCACTTCTCGTACTCGACTGCGCTCTCGATGCCGGACGAAACCTCGGCGGTTCGGTGCGGCCAGTAGAAGCGTTCCAACTTCTTGATGGAGTAGCTGGACACAGATGCCCGCACTGCCTGTTTGGTGATCCGGTGGAGGTCGACGAATGTCTCGCCGCGCAGCAATCGATCCAGCTCGTTTTGGCGGGTTCCGTGGCGGGCTGCCAGCCGCTTAAACGCAACTGGTTCGTAGATCCCAAAGTGATAGACGTGCATGGCCGGATCGGCATCGAGCGCAGCGATGAACCGATCAATCGTTTCTTCGAATGCCTGTTTTTCGTCGGCTGGGTCCTTGGCCCACACAGGCGCAAACTCGTCTGTTACATCGGTGACGCCGAAGAGGTACTCCACCCCGCCAACTTGAAGAAACGGGTCGCTCTCGATATCGAAGAACAAATCGTTCGTTGAAGGTTCCGGCAGCCGCGCAAAGCCGATTGCGGTCTCGTTGGGTCCATTTGGTTGAAGAAGCTCATGGTGAGCTCCGTCTTCCCCCGCAGCAACCTGAAGCCGCGCTTGGGCCTGCAACCGATCGAAGGAATCCATCTTGGCCGGCCTGATGGACGGACCCGCATTGGCAAGCTCGGTCATCGTTGCCAGGCCAACCGTCTCAAGTTTGTTCGCCTGGGTTCGGCCCAGGTCGGCCACCAGAGTCAGGTGGTCATCGTCACGGCGTCGCTTCCGGCAGACCGAGGACCAGTCGCAGCGCGCGCAATGCTCCACCGGGTCCGGGTAGACGGCCAGCATCTGCTCCCCGGCGTCCTTAAGGAACTGTCTGCGAACCATGCGGTGGTAGGGCGCAATGCTGGCCAGGCGAAACGTTTCCAGGCTGTCGTCGCCAAGTACGAGATGAACCTGCTCCGGCGCTACTCCCTGGATCCGGGTGACATGGGCCGAGTATTCCGCCAGCTGCACAAGTGCCGTCGGTTTCGCCGTGCGCGAGAGCTTGGTGTCGAAGACCTCGTAGCTGAAGGTGCCGAGGTCCGAAGGCAGATCGTCCCGTCGAAAGAGAAAGTCGGCGAATCCGCCCCAATCGTCGTGGAGGAAGGCCGCTTGATAGATGACCTCGGCGCCGGCCCGCATCGCCGCAGCGGTCTGGTGAGCGGCCGCTTCGGTGATCCCAGCGTCACTATCGATAACTGTGACGTCATGGCCGTTGGCGCGAAGCTGCTCCAGGTACCGCTGCTCGTGCGCCTCGCCGTGCTTTGCCACCAGCTCCGCAGCTTCATCTTTGAACCTGGGCTTTTCCCGGCGCCGATGCGCGTGCTCCCAGTTCAGGCCGGTCAGGTGACGGCAGCTGAGGTGGTTGACGAGGTCGGTTGGGCTGAAGCGAAGTCGGCCGTCTTCAAGTTTGCGCATAGCTCTAGTGGTACGCGGCGTCTGTGACGGCGACACCGGCGTGTCTGATCCCCCTGCTGCCGATTTCCATATTCGCTGCGCCGGAGATGCCCACCCCACCACTGCTGGTCTTGTTGAAATGGGACGTTTCGCTGTAAAGAAAGTCGCGACCTTTTCCAGTATTGCGTGACTTGCGGTCGCACATAGCTCCGAATTCGCGCCCGGTGAACTTCATGTATTCCGTGCCTCGGTCGTAGCGCCCAGTTGGCCATTCTGCGCTTAGTCCTGCAAGTACGAGGACGGAGCCCGGCAGAGGTTGAGCGCTTCGACTGCTCCCATTGAACGGGGCGGACACTGAACTGACCCCATGGATCCTCTGGGTGCCTTTCGAATGAACTACGTCACACCCGGGCCATACATCTCATGGTCCGAGCTTCGGCGTCCCCTGCCTGGAAAAGGGCTGCTTCGCAATGACAACTTCTTCGTCAGATCCTAGAGACATGGTGAAACATCTCCCAGAACTACAAGGCCCCGAAGTCAGAGGCCATTGAGGTGGCTCGCTCGGCGTGAGATCTTCAGGACAAGGACTCCAGCCAGAATGAGTCCGGTGCCGGCGGCCAGCAGTGGGGCCGTGGTGGCCCCGGTGAAGGCGAGCGTGCAGCTGCTGTAGTAGTCAACGAGCGCCTTACGCGCCTGGGCATTGCTGGTGTAGAAGCCCGATTCTTCCAAGGTGACGTCGCCGCTGAGCACCGCCAGCGCGGAATCGATTCCCGGTGGGTTGGGAGCAAAGACGCCCCGCACGTACCGAGCGTTCCGTTGACCTTCCCCGCCCTCGCGGTTCACCACGGTGGCGATCAGCGGACAGACATCAATGTCGGCACAGATGGGGTCGAAGTACTGGGCCAGAACATCGAACGCTGCCTCGACGGTGTCGTTGTCCGGCGTATCGCCAACCTCGTCGTTGAAGTCGCTCAACACATCGAGCGCGTCCTCCACTCCGGGGGGATTGGGTGCGCCCAGGTCGCGAAGCTCCTCCCCCAGGCTCACCGCATTCGGTCCGCCACCCGCCACCAGATTGCCGTAGAGCGCGCACGTGGCCAGGGTCTCTTCATCAGGAGCTTGCGCCGTTGCCGGGTTGGTGGTGAGCACCATCACCGTGCTGAGCACCAGGGTCAGGACCGCAAACACCCGGACCGTCTTCGCCCATGAAACCGGGGCTGACCCGCGTTGAATTTGCCGCATTTGCATGTCTTCCGCCTTTGTCATTTTCCGCTGACCACGACCGTAGTCGCTGGCAGGACGAGCAGGCCGCGAAACCGTCCGACCGCCTTACGACTCCAGCAGCTTGGCCTTCGCAGCCGAGAACTCGGCATCGGTGAGCAACCCCTGCGTGTGGAGCTCCCCAAGCTTGGCCAGCTGTTGGACCAGGTCACCGCCGTCGGCCGCCTCACCCGATGCCTCCTCCAGTGCAACGTCTGCCACCTGCTTGCGGCGAGGCGGCGGAAGATCACTGACCACGATCTGACCGGACCGCGGCAGCCGATGCCGCACATACTCAATGAAGTCCGACATTGCGCTGGTGTCGAGCGTGCCGAGCTTGAACTTTGTGCCACCCACGGTGATGTTCAAGCCGGTCCACGGTGACGTTCCGATGGCTTCAACATCGCCGTAGCTGTACTCGCGCACCTCGTACTTGCGGAGCGCACCTTCGGGATCGAAGATCAGCAGCCGCGCCGTTGTGGCAACCATCATCATGGGCCGGGGCGCAAGGCCGTTGAATCCGGCCTCCACGCGCTCGTCTGCTTCAAGCGCCTCCTGCACCACCTCAGAGGTCTGGACATGCAACGAGGGCCGACCGGTGAAACCCATGGACGCGCCGCCGCGACTGCCGGTGACCGGCCGCGCCCGATCGGTCCACATCTCACCGTCCCAGTACCGCATCAGGTCAGAGGCGTCAGGCGCCGGGTACCAGCCGGGCGGGGTTTCATTCATGTCGAAGTGTCAGGCGCAGCCCCACCGGCGATCAGCTATCGGGCGATCAACCAGATGATCACGATCAGAGCGATGACGCCCACAATGATCAACGGGATGAAGCGCTTCCACAGTGCGCTTCCCGCAAGGTCCATCAGGTCAAGCGCTTCGACCTCTTCGGTTCCGCCGCTGACCGCATCCTTGGCCCCGCCCATAGCTCCCTTGGCCCCGCCCATGGCTCCCTTGGCGCTGGCCATTCCGCCCGCCGCCAACGCGCCAGCGCCGGCCACCGCCGCAGCGGCGCCGCCCCCAACGCCTCCGGCCAGGTCTCCGGCTTTGTCCGCCATCGAACCGCCGGCATCTTTGACCGACGCTGCTACTCCGGATGCGTCTCCCGCAACTGCGCCTGCGGCGGCGTCGGCGTCAACCGTTTCGCTTTCGGCTCCGGTGAAACACTCAGTCCGGTAGCTCTCGGGATCCGCGTCTGCGCCCGCGGCCTCGCCAGCTTCACCATCAACTTTGCGACCAATCCCCATGGCCCCCGCGGCGCCGGCAACCCCGGCAGTGGCCGCAGCCGCTCCCGCTCCCGCTACGGACCCTTCTGCGGCTCCCACGTCAGCCCCGGCGTCGGCGATCTTGGCCGCGTCCTGTTCAAGGGTCATGATCTTCTGTTCCAGGCAGTCAACAAACTGACCCAGCAGTTTCTCGGAAATGTCCACAATCACGCCGCGCCCGAACTGGGCAACCTTGCCGGTGATCTTGAGATCGGTCTTGACCGAAATGTTGGTCCGGTCGCCGGCCTCGGTCATCTGCAGATGAATGTCGGCGTTTGCATTGCCGGCCCCGCGGGTGTCACGGCCTTCGCCCTTGATGACCATCTTTCCCGCCGCCTCGTCGCGTTCGATGAAGGTGGCCTTGCCCTTGTACTCCGAGGTGATGGGACCAACTTTGATCTTCACTTTGCCTTCGTGGATGTCCCCATCGGAGCTGGTGAGCTGCGCGCCCGGCATGCAGGGAGCAATGGTCGGAATGTCGTTGAGAATCTCCCACGCCCGAGCAATGGGAACGCCAACCGAGAATTCATTGTCAATCTTCACAGCAGTCCGCTTTCTTCGAGTTCCTGGCAAACACTAAACGCTCGCCGGGCCAGCCGCTGGATTCCCGCCTCGTTGGACCGCGAAGCCAGATCCTCCAAGCTGATCCACTCGATGGCTTCGGACTCATGATTCCCCGTGGCCACCGCACCACCAGGAGCCAGAACCAGGAAACGAACATCAAGATGAAGGTGGGCATCTTCGGCCGGCGGAGCGACCTGGTGGATATCCACGTCGATGGCTGGGGTCACCACCCGCAGGTCCTCAATGCCGGTCTCTTCCTGCGCTTCTCGCAACGCCACGCGGGCCAGGTTGGTATCGCCATCCGCATGGCCACCGGGTTGCAGCCACTTCTGCAACTTGGTGTGAAACAGCAGCAACATCTTTTTTGAATCCGGGTCGATCACCATGGCGGAGCCGGTCAGGTGCCCGGGCCGACACGTCCGCAGGGCAATGTCGGCGTGCTGATCAATCAGCTCAAGAATGCGGGCCGCGTCCTGGGAGGATTCGACGGCCGAAGACACCCCGGCGATCTGGCGCACCGCCTCCTCCCGGTCGGCGGTCTCGATCAAAGAATCGTGCACCGTCCATGGAGCATCGCTGACCCCCGAGCCCGGCCGGTGGTCCATCTCGATACCGAACCACCGGTGAAGGGTTTCGGTCCAGGCGTTGGCGGGAACCGGCTCTTCCCGATGGCGGGCGGCATCGAGGCCGCCGTGAAACTTCAACCGATCAGACAACAACGTGACGCGCTCCGGACCGTCATCGATAATCCGTGTGGCAAACGCTTTGTTGGACCAGTGAAGATTGCGATCGCTCTGCAGACGCTCCGAAGCCGGCGTGAAATCCGCCATCTCCCGCGCCAGCCGACTGAATCGATACTGCGCCACCGGGACGCCATCTTCGATTTTGGCCAAGGTGTGACCCTTCCAACTGGGAATGATCTGAAAGTCCGCAATCCCCGGCCCGCCCGGCTGCGGCTCCTGATTGTTGAGCTGCAGCGGTTGGGTGAAGCTCTCGCCAAAACCCACGTCCACCAGCCACGCCTGGTCAAGGGTGACCTCCAACGCCACATGGTCGATCACGTCGGTGGGCCCGTCCAGCAGCACTGCCGCACCCAGACGCTGGACCGAGAACCCAAGCGCTTCCAGCAGCTCAGCAAAGGCTCCATTGAGTTCGAAGCACCATCCGCCACGATGGGAGTCGACCACCTTGGCCACCGACTCAGCCGGGTCGGTGGAAACAGGAATCCCCGCCGCCACGCTCAGATTCTCAAAGGGAACCGTCCGCAGGTGCGCCAGCTGCAGCGCCGCCAATCCCGCCCGGTCAACCGACGGGCGAGCGGTCAAACCAATGCGGTGCAGATAACGATCAACCAAAGCGGATTCCATGCAATGATTCTGCCCGCCCAGCGCCCTTGACCCGTTGCGTGGCAAATTTTCCAGGGGCTGACCCACCATGGCAGACTTCCTTTGATGACCGCGCACACCGATATTGACTCTGTTCTGGCCGCCATGACGGTGGAGGAAAAGGCACTGCTGCTGGGTGGGGCTTCCACCTGGAGAACCCATGCCATTGCGCGGCTGGGGATTCCGGCAATCAAAGTCACCGACGGGCCAAACGGAGCGCGCGGCGATGCTGTTCTGGGCAGCGGAGATTCCTCATCGGTGTGCATCCCCAGCGGCTCCGCGCTGGGCGCCACCTGGGACAGCGAACTGATTGAACGCCTGGGCGAAATGTTGGGCCGCGAGTCCCGGTCCAAAGGCGCCCACGTGCTCCTGGCGCCCACCATCAACCTGCAACGCCACCCCTTGGGCGGGCGTAACTTTGAGTGCTACTCCGAAGATCCGCTGCTGTCCGGCAAAGCCGCAGGCGCGTTCATTCGGGGTGTCCAATCCCAAGGCGTGGCCACAACGCCAAAACACTTTCTGGGCAATGACAGCGAGTTTGAGCGCAACACCATCAACACCGTGGTTGATGACCGAACCCTGCGCGAACTGCTGCTGGTTCCGTTTGAAGTTGCCATCGCCGAGGGCAACCCCTGGGGGCTGATGACCGCCTACAACCGGCTGAACGGCACCCACTGCTCTGAGCACGAGTGGCTGCTGGAAACAGTGTTGCGTGGCGATCTGGGCTTCGACGGCTTCGTCGTGAGCGACTGGTTTGGCATGAAGTCCACGGCCCCGTCGGTGATTGCCGGCAACGACCTGGAGATGCCGGGCCCAGTCGCCTGGCTGGATCACAAGTTGGTCGACGCGGTGGCTGCGGGCGAGGTGTCCGAAGAAGTGGTGACCCGAAACGCTCGCCGCATTCTTGAGTTGGCGGCCCGAACCGGCGCGTTCGATGACCCGGTCATCGGCGAAGAACAGAGCATCGACCTGGCCGAAGACCGGGCCTTGTGCCGTGAGGCAGCCGCCGCCAGCGTCGTCCTTCTGAAGAACGATGGTTTGTTGCCGTTGGACGCACGGTCAATTGGGTCGTTGGCCTTGATTGGCCCCAACGCGGTGGACACCCAGATCATGGGTGGAGGAAGCGCGCAGTTACGAGCCCACTACAACACCAACGTTGAGCTGGCCATGCGTGAACATCTGGGCGGCGAAACCACCCTGGTCACCGAACCCGGCTGCACCATCGCCAAGACGGTCCCCGCCATCCCCACCCATCAACTCACCGGTACATCCGGCCAGCCGGGGCTGACGGCCACGTTCTGGAACAACCAGGACTTCGATAGCGAGCCTGCGGTCGTTCGCCAACTCCCCGAGACCCGCTTCCTGCTCTTTGGCACCACGCTCAAGGACGTGAACCCGCAGTCGTTCTCCATGCGAGCCGAAGGAACCTATACGCCCAACGTTTCCGGTGAGCACACGTTCTCGCTTATTCAAGTGGGGCAGGCTCAGGTCTGGCTCAACGACGAGCTGATTCTCGACGGCGTAGGCCCCGCTCCTCTGCCCGTGGGTGAGGCGTTCTTTGGCATGGGGAGCGAGGAGATCCTGGTCACTCGGGACCTTGAAGCGGGCGTCCCCGCAACGCTTCGCATTGACTACACCGACCGGGGTGCGGCCATTCTCCACGCCGCGGTTGTCGGTTGTGCCCCGCCCGTCCCATCCAACCTGATTGAACGAGCGGCCGAAGCCGCCGCCAACGCCGACGTTGCGGTGGTGGTCGTTGGCACCAACCCGGACTGGGAGACCGAAGGCAACGATCGTCAGGTCATGACGCTTCCCGGCGACCAGGACGAACTGTTGACCGCAGTCATCAACGCCAACCCCAAGACGGTTGTTGTTCTCAACACCGGTTCGGTGGTGGACGTGACCTCGGCCACTGCGGCACCGGCGGTGGTGAACACCTGGTTTGGCGGCCAGGAGATGAGCAATGCGCTGGTGGACATTCTGTTTGGCAACGCGGAGCCGGGGGGTCGACTGCCCACCACCTACCCCGCAGCCATCGAAGATCCGCCCAGCCACATGAGCTATCCCGGCGAGAACGGCGAAGTCCGCTACGGCGAATCCGTCTTCCTGGGCTACCGCGGCTATCTGGCCTGCGGAACCCGGCCGGCGTTCGCGTTTGGCCACGGCCTGAGCTACACCCAGTTTGAGATGTTCGCCATCTCGGCCCCAACCGAAGCGACGGTTCTCAACGACGACGACACGCTCGAGGTGAGCGTTGAGGTAACCAACACCGGGGATCGTCGCGGCAGCGAAGTGATTCAGCTCTATGTGTCCGAAGCCGCACCCCGACTGGCCCGTCCCCCGCACGAGCTGAAGGCGTGGCAGAAAGTCTGGTTAAATCCCGGCGAATCCACCACCGTGACTTTGGAGCTGGACCGACGATCCTTTGCCTACTGGGACCCGGGTCTGGCGGACGGCTTCGACAATGGCACAGGAACCGGCACCGACGCCCGGGGTATCTGGCGTGGCGGCGCCGGCCAACCATCACCGGGATGGACCGTGGACCCCGGCGACTTCACCATCCTGGTGGGCCGGGCCAGCGACGACCTTCCCCTCTCGGCTGCTATCACCTTGACCTCCCCGTAGCGGGCCCCATGGCCTCACCCAGCTCCTACGTCATCTGCACGTCGCCGCGGAGCGGCAGCACGCTGTTGTGCAAGCTGCTGGCCAGCACCGGCGTAGCGGGGAATCCCGCCTCGTACTTTCACCGCCCGTCGGTTTCGTCGTGGTGCGAAGCTCTGGGACTGACACCCGACGACTCGATCAGCGAACGCCATCTGTTGGCCCGCGTCCTTCGGGCCGCCATCGCCGAAGGCACCGGAAACACCGCCCGGTTTGGACTTCGCTTGCAACGGGAGAGCTTTGACTTTTTTGCCCAGAAGCTTTCCCACCTGCATCCCGAGTTCTCCTACGACGCCGCCCGGATCGACGCAGCCTTTGGGCCCACTTCGTTCATTCATCTGACTCGCCAGGACAAAGTGGAGCAGGCGGTCTCGCACGTCAAAGCCGAGCAGACTGGGCTGTGGCATATGGCGTCGGACGGGACCGAGTTGGAACGCATCCATGAGCCCCGGGAGCTGACCTATGACCCGGACCTGATCCGGGCCCGAGTCAATGAACTCACCGGCTACGACCACCAGTGGGAGAGCTGGTTCAAGGCCCAGGAAATCACACCACTCCGCGTCACCTATGAGACGCTCAGCTCGGACCCAACCTGGACGCTCGGCCGCGTGCTCGATCACCTGGGGCTGGCAGCCGAAGCCGCCAATGGTGTTCAGCCAGCGGTCGCAAAACTCGCCGATGACACAAGTAAAGAGTGGGCAATGCGCTTTCGCTCTGAGACCTGAACCCTGCCTTTACTGCTTGGACATCTCCGCGGCCGTAGCGGCCGGCGCGGTGTCGGGGTCCTGGCGCTTGGGCACCCGGATGGTGCGCGTCCCCCGACCGGCAAACGGAACATCGGGTGCCGGTCCAATGATGGCGGCCCGGCGATCAATCGCCTTGGCATCGATCTGGCGGCCGGCCCGCTCTGAAGCTTGACCGAGCCACATCCGGGTCAGACCGCGGAGAACGCCGGCGGGCTCGGTGGTGGTGGCTGTGGCGGGCTCGGTGGTGGTGGAGGCGGCGGACTGCGGTGGCACTCATCGCGTTCTTCGAGCAACGCGGGCCAGTTCGGCGTTCCGAGACAGCAGGGCGATCCAGACCAGAGCAGACCCGTCAGCAGCAGCGCCAGGTAGAGGAGGTAGGCGGCGGCACCCCACAGGTCGGCGACAAGAGCCGGGGCCTGGTCCAACTGTTCGGTCACCAAAAGCGTGAGATCGTTGGCCTGGGTTCCCTGCTCCGCAATAAGCAGGAAGATCATGATGTTGTTGGTCCAATGCAACACCAGCGCCGCCTCCATCCCGCCAGTTCGAAGAATGAGCACCACAATCACCACGTCGGACACGACGAACAGGATGAGCATCAACCAGAGGTTCTGTTCCAGGTCGGGATTGCCGATGTGCGCGGCCACAAACGCCAGAATGATCAGCGTGGGGGCAACCCAGAAGATTCTGGTGACTGCACCCAGCTGACGCAGCAGGAAACTCTTGAACAGGACATCCTCGCCGCTGGTCTGCAGCAGCGTGGCCAGCACCACCGGAATGAGCCACCACAGATGGTCGATACGGAAGCCGGTGAAGCTCGTGTCGACACTCGACGGCACCACCATGCTCAATCCAATCAACGCCAACCGCAGGGTTGCGTCCAGGATCAGAACTTTGCCAACCATGTCCCACCGAAAGGGGCGGGCCGGAGCGAGCAGGGTGCGCATGGGCCGCCCATGAGCCCAGCTTCCGGCAATTGCACCGGCCCACAAAACCAAACCCAGGACTGCGAGTTGAACAACGAGCGCCAGCGGCTCGGTGGGAACCGAGTCATCGATCGAATCCATCACTTCGTCGAAGGGCGGAGAGTCCGGTTGGCTGACCACGTAGATGCCAAGGCCGGCGATGCCGACAATCATCGCCGTCACCATCCCAAGGGCCGATGCGGCCCACCCCACAAACAGCCAGGGCCATTTCCACCGACCCGTTCGTTGCATCAAGAAGTAGGGCGACGAACTGGTCAGCCTCGACGTCGCTCGCTTCTCCATGCGGCGAAGGTAGCAGTCGCCGCTGCGCGGCCGCCGGCGACTTTTGCGCGCCCGTCGCGGCTACTGCCTGGACATCTCCGCAGCTGCGGCGGCCTGTGCGGCATCGGAATCCTGGCGCTTGGGCACCCGGATGGTGACATCGTGCAAGGTCCCGGTGAAGGCAAACGGAGCGGTGTAGCGCGCCGAAACCGCCGAACCGTGATCCCGGCCCAGGCTGGAACCCACCGACGAGACCATCCGCATGTAAAACGGAATGGCGGCCCGGCCGCACGCCTGGCCGTCAATGGAAACTTCGACCCATCCGGCGGTGCGACTGTCCCGCTCCAGGTGCACGTTCAGGCTGACGTCACCAATCGGGACGGGGATCTCTGACTCCACAATCGTGTGGTCGTTGAAGGCGTTGTAGTCAATGACCAGCCGCCCGTCCTGCACAAAGACGGAGCCGCCCGAGTTCTCGTTTCCGGTGGCCCAGATGACGCCTTCATCACCTTCGGCGTAGGTGACCCGAGCCGTGAGATCAAACGAGAACCCACCCAGCGACGCCGACGGCTGCGAAGAAATCGGCGACATTGGCGGCCGGTACCGGTAGGTGCGGTCCAGCCGGTGCGGCGAGTGGTCGCTTCGGTGCGCGGCGAACAGTTCGAAACCGCGATCATCCAGCGGCAGGACACCGTGGCGTTCCGCTTCGGACCACCACAGGCCCACCAGTTCTTCCAGCCGCTTCGGCTGGCTGTGTGCAAGGTCGTTGCACTCCGAAGGGTCAGCGCTCAGTTGGTACAGCTCCCAGGGCTCGGTGTCGAAGTCATCGCCCGGATTGTGCTTGGTCACCGCCTTCCACCACGCGCCGTCCAGCTCCGCAACCAGCGCTCGACTGCCGCCGTTCTCGAAGTACTGCAGGGTGTTGGTTGCCGGTGCATTGGGGTCCGCAAGGGCGGCGGTGAACGGGTGACCGGTTACCGGCATCTGGTCGATGCCTCGGAACACCTTCGGCGCGGTGACGCCCAGCAACTCATAGATGGTGGGCGTGATGTCGGAGACGTTGACGAACTGTGATCGCTTTGTGCCCGCCTGGTCCGCTCCCACGCCTTCGGGCCAGTGCATGATCATCGGCACGTGGACGCCGCCCTCGTGGGTGTTCTGCTTGTACCAACGGAACGGACTGTTGCCCGCCTGGGCCCAGCCCCACGGATAGTTGGTGTGACTGTGCGGTCCACCAATGTCATCAATGCGCGCAACCGCTTCGTCAGGCGATTCGAGAATGCCGTTGAAGAACTTCATCTCGTGCATCACCCCAAACGGTCCGCCTTCCTGTGATGCGCCGTTGTCCGCCAGCACAACAACAATGGTGTTGTCCAGCTCCCCCATCTGCCGCAGGCCGTCAACCAGGCGCCCAATTTGATCATCGGTGTGATCAAGGAATGCGGCGAAGGCCTCCTGCAGCCGGCACGCCAGCCGCTTCTGATTCTCCGGAAGATCGTCCCAGGCATCCACACCGGGATTGCGCGGCGCCAGCGGCGTTGAGGCCTCGATGACCCCCAGCTCGACCTGGCGTTCGTACCACCGCTGGCGGATGAGGTCCCAGCCTTCGTCGTATCGACCCCGGTACTTGTCCAGGTACTCCTGAGGCGCCTGGTGCGGGGCGTGAGTGGCGCCGAAGGGCACGTAGGCAAAGAAAGGACGGTCCGGCCGAATGCCTTTGCTGTCGTTGATCATCTGCAGCATCTGATCAATCAGATCTTCAGAGACGTGATAGCCGTCCTCGGGGGTGGCCGGCTGGTCGATGTGGCTGTTGTCTCGAACCAGCTCGGGGTGGAACTGGTCGGTCTCGCCTTCCAGAAATCCGTAGAAGCGATCAAAGCCGCGGGCCAGCGGCCATTGGTCAAAGGGCCCGGCCGCGGAGATGTCCTGGGTGGGCGCCAGGTGCCACTTGCCGGTGCAAAAGGTTGCGTAGCCTTCCGCCTTGAGAACCTCAGCGATGGTGGCCGCCGAGTTGGTGATGTGCCCCAGCTGATGCGGGAAGCCGGTGCGCCAGTTGGAGACGCCGCGCATACCCACCGCATGCTGGGAGCGGCCGGTCAACAACGCCGCCCGCGTCGGCGAGCACAACGGCGTGACGTGGAAGTTGGTGAACTGCAGACCGCCGGCGGCCAGCGCATCCACGTTGGGCGTGTCGATGTCGGACCCGTAACAGCCGAACTGGGCAAACCCGGTGTCGTCCATCAGCACGATCACCACGTTGGGCGCGTCGTCGCCCGGATGCGGCGGCTCCACAAAGTGGGGGGTGGATTCGGCCAGCGTCCGGCCGATCGTTCCGTTGAAGTCAGTCATGGTTCTCCCTCAGATTGCGGCGTTTCGGCGCCAGCCGAAACTCGGGTTGAACGGCGGAGCCGTTCATCCGGTCACACCGGTACCGCCCAGTCCACGGCTGCTTCGTTGTGTCCTCGCCTTCATGCCGGGCCCCACACTTCGAGGTGTCCGGTGCGTTCAACGCGGCGCAGGGTGCGCAGGTCGAGCAGTGGTTCGAGTTCGCCGGCAGCGAAGACGTCACGGACCCGGGACTGTTCGTCCGAAGACGCCGATGCAAGATCGTCATGCAGACGCTGCATCAACCAGAACCGATAGGGCATGACGCCGGTGGTGAGTTGCTGGCCGCGCCACTCGAAGGTCGCCGCGCCCCGCCCGGTCAGCCCCCGGCCACCTTTGAGTCCGCGGGCACCCGGGTTCTCCAGGCCGTTGGTGCCCGCTTCGATCTGCGGATTGTCGGCCAGCCACTCATTGGCCACACGCACATGGGCGGAAATCTCCGGGAGGTATTCCTCAGCCACGAAGCGCATCAGGGCCACAAGCGTCTCGGGGACGTTGTTGTCGTCAATCAGTGATCCGTTGTGCCCGTCGTATTCGTGAAGATACGGCTCGCAGGTGGTCATCCGTTCCACCCACCGTCCCACCCGCGGTGCTCGTTGTTTGATGATCATCGACGGCGCGGGGTCTCGGTACAGATGCGCCCACATGGCGGCGATCAGGCCATAGTCGCCAACCGTCGGGCGACCGCCCACCAGGTAGGGGTGATTCACCAGATGGGCCGAGAACAAGTCCAGCCATTCTTCGAACGCCGCTTCGATGGCCGGGATGCTCTCCGGCGTCACTCCAAAGGTGACCGCCGCATTGCGCATACGCCCGCTGTTGTGCAGGAACGCCTTCTCGTCATGGGTCCCGCCCGGGACCAACAAGGCAAACTCGCTGTTGAGAAAGGCGAGGTTCTGGTCGTCGAAGTTCCAGCGGTAGTGCATGGCCGGACGGAGCAGACCTTCGCCGCCAAACAATTCGAAGACATGGCTGATGGCCAGCAGAACCGGTGAGTCGGGATACACCGAGTGGCGGCGGAGGTCGACGCCCGGACCCCGATCGAACCAGTCAATGATGTCGGCGCCGTCCTGGATCATTTCACCATCAGGCGTTTCCAGACACGGGATGATCCATCGGCCAACGGTGGGCACTACATGGTTCAGGTACCGATCGCTGCCGGGCGCCTCCTCCACGAAGTCAATGCCATGCGTCCGCAGATACGAACGGGCTTTGCCGGTGTACAGAGACACCGGTGCGCCATAGAGGGTGAAGGTCATTGTGCGGCTTCCAGCCAGTTCATGAGGGCCTGGGTGCAGGCCTGGGGGATGTCCATCAGAACAAGACCTGGGTGGTGTCGGTCAGAGAGCGAGCGACGTCGTCCCGGGTCGGGTTGGCAATCACCGCATAGCTGGTTGCGTCGTGAACATATGCGCGGCTTGCCAATTCCTCCGCGGTCGCCGGCGAGATGAGGTCGTAGCGGGCTTCGGTGAAGATGCGCTCATCGCCTATCAGTTGATCCTCAATCCAGAATCGGCCGAGACGCGTCGACTCGATATCGGCTGCCAGGTCCGGGCGGGATGCGTCCCCAACCACCTGGAGCAGGAGCAGCTGATCAGCGTCGGCGCCGGACTCCTGCGGCGGCGTTGGATCACCTTCCACCGGGAACGTGGCCATCACGATCGTGAAGTCCATCCCTGCTTCCTTGTGCTTCTCGTCCTCCTGGAAACCTTTGGACGAGTTCATCTCAACGATCGCCATCCGGTTGCGGTACTGCGCAGTGGCAATGCGGTCCCACTGCCAATCGTCGCCCACCAGCTGGTGAACAACCGGCGCCACCAGGATGATCCGAGACCCCACCGCAGCCAGATGCTCATGCGGGGCGTAGACCTCGTCGGCTTCTGCTCCGCTCAGCTCGGTGGCCCGACCGTCTGCGTACTCGGCCCGCTCCCGGTACTTCATCAGGTTGAGCGCCCACATCGGTCCGCCCGGCTCTTCTCGTTCAAACAACGAAGCGAACCAGGCACGGTTGGTTTCCCCATAGCGCGGCATCCCGCCACCCTAGTGCGTGTTTAACTGGCAATAGTTCGTCGGACGGCACGCCGCCCCGCAAGACCCGCAAGAAGGTTCTGACTAGCCCAACAGCGACGTCAGGCTGGTGGTGAGGACCGCATGACACTTGGCCACCGACAGTTTGCGGTGGCGGCGTAGGAAGTCGATGGACTCCAGCTGGGTCAGCACGTCCCCCGCGGAGATCACGGCCGCCCGTTCGGCGGGCTTACGGGCTTTCAGCTCCGGAGCAAACTGCAGCTCAAACTGCTTGCGCATGGCGTGCCGATTTTTCGTCACTTCATCCTGGATGCGAGCGAGACGGGTGGCATTGGCCCGCGTGGCGCGAAACATGGGTCCGATGCCGTCGTGAAGACGCAGCCGCATCGCCGCGAAATCGTCAATTCGTTGTTCGAGCGAACCTTCGCCGATGGCATGCAGCTGCCCAAGCTCGGCTCCCACCTCCTCGCTTCGCTTGATGGCCGCTTCCAGCAACTCCGCGGGATCCGCAAAGTAGCGGTACAAGGACCGCAGTGACAGACCCGAGCGAGTTGCGGCCTGCTCGATGGTTGGAAACATTGCGTCCTCGGCGAACATCTCCAGGACGACGTCAATGACCGCGTCAACATTGCGTTGGCGTCGGGCCACTCGCCCGTCAACTGGTTGGCTTGTCTCCTGCAGGTCCGTCATCGCCTGAACAACGTATCAACCGGTTGTAACGCCAACCCGTTCGGCCACCAGCTGCAACATCTCCCGAGCGACCATTGGCGCCGCATTCTGGTTCTGGCCAGTGACCAGATTGCCATCCACCACCCAGTGGTTGGCCAGCGCATCCCGGAATTTGGTCTCGCTCTCAAACTGGGCCCCAAGCTTGCGCAGCTCGGTCTCCGGGTGATGCGGCGTGAGGTCGATGCCCAGCTCCGAAACCTGCTTGTCGGTGACCGCGCTCACCCGACGGCCGTCCACCAGTGGCGAACCATCCCGGGCCTTCGCTTTGAGCAGGCCCAACGGTCCGTGACAGACACCACCGATGACCCGATCATGCTCGTTGGCGATGGTGATCTGGCGCCCCAGGTCCTCCGAGAACCCAAGGTCGAAGGCGGCACCCCATCCCCCGGCCAGAAAGATAATGTCGTACTCGGCCATGTCCAGCGCGCCGACGGCCAGCGATTGGGTGACCTTGCGCTTGACGTCATCGTCGGCCATGAACCGGTCACAGGCTTCGGTTCGGACCGCCGCCTTGAGCGACTGCGGTTCCACCGGAATGATGCCACCGTTGGGGCTGGCGATGTCAACGGTCATGCCGGCGTCTTGGAACGCGTAGTACGGCACGGTCATCTCGCTGGCGAAGACGCCGGTGGGTTTGCCAATGTCGAGCACGCCATGGTTGGTGGCGATCACCATCGCCTTCCGACCGGTGAGGTCCACGTCAATGGTCTCGGTGTCTTCGGTGTGCATGCCCACCTTTTGCAACAGCTTGCGGACCGCGCGTGCGGGGGGTGGTGGTTTCTTCATTGCGGGACCTCCCATGGGAGTTCGGGTGGCGTAGGGCCACGGATGGTTGCGTTGCGGAACGACCTGGGCCTGGTGGTGGCCGAGCCGGGCCCGGAGCAGGTCAAAGACCGGAGCCGCCGCGGCGTCATCCCAGCGGTTGACCGCTTCTATGGGGTCGACGTCCAGGTCATAGAGCTCCCACTGGTCCGGCAGCGGTTGCGAGCGATACATGTCACCGGCGGGCCCGGTGCTGGCCAGGTGGCGCTCACCTGGTTCGGTCCATGTCCGGGGATCATCGAAGCTGCGGACGATCTTCCACAGATGCCCCGCGCCGCCCCGTGCATCCGTATCGCCCACCCGGCTGACAATGGTCTCGAAGTTGGCAGCCACATGAGCGGGGATCTGGATACGAAGCGGGGGCGGCTGTTTTTCAATCCGCCCCAGGCGCCGGGCCAGGCCGCTGGCACCGGAGTCACCTTCGGGCATGTTGTCGCGGGTGATGGCATAGACCGTGCGGTCCCGGTCCGGTTGGGCGGTGCCATCGAGAATGCCGGACAGGTCCCGGCCGGGAAGCGGGTGGACTTCCGAGAAAGTGGCGCGCAACTCGGTGGCCACGGTGGCCTCATCCATGCCCGCCACCCCAAGAAGCGTTGGCACCAGGTCAACGTGGGAGGTGGGGGCGTCATCGACAACCCGTGACGACGTGGCCTTCGACCCAACCCGGGCAATGACAAAGGGGACCCGAGTGGCTTCGTCGTACAGGTTGAACCACTTCTGGTGCAGACCGCCGTGAGCGCCCAGCAGTTCCCCATGGTCCGAAGTCCGCACCAGCACCGCGTCATCAGAGCCGCCGTCGGTCACCGCCCGACGAACCCGATCCAACGGACCATCGACTTGGGCATGCAGGCGGTGGTACAGGTTCCGGTACGCCTGCGCGTGGGAGCGATAGGTGCGCTCAATGGCCGGCGGGGGCCCATAGGTGGATGGGTAGGAGGCCCGGAATGCAATCTGCGCCGCCGGCTTGGAGGCGAGATCTTCGTTGTCGGTGGGCGACGCCGGAACGTCCGGCGGGCTGAGACTGTCGCCCAGATCCATCGGCATCTTTTGCCCCACCGGTCCAAGCCACCCCGGGACCAGCACGATGTCGTGCGGGTTGACGAAACTGACAACCAGCAGGAAGGGCTTCTGCGCGGCGGGTTCGCCGGCGCGCCGACGGGCGTAGCGGTCTTCAAGCCACGCAACGGCGCGGTCGGCGTAGATGGGGTCGCTCACCGTTCCCGTCAGGGAAATCAACGCGCCGTGCGGTTCCGGGCCGACCCATCCTGAGAACCCAAAATCATCCAGCGGATCCGCGTCGAGGTAGGCCTGCACCGCCGCCGAATCGACCACGCCGTCGTCGTCATGGGTGGCGAGTGATTTCCCGGTCGTCGGGTCCATGAGGTCTGCGTGGGTGATGTGCCACTTGCCCACATAGGTGGTGTCGTAGCCGCCAGCCCGGAACCAGTGACCCAGCGTTGGCACCTCACCGGGGCGCAGCCACCGCATGCGGGCGTCGTCCTCCATCTTGCCCAGTCCGTTGGTCTGGGTCACGCCGTGAACATCGGGATACTGGCCGGTGAAGATGGTGGGACGGCTGGGCACGCAGGCAAGCGACCCGGTGTAGTGGCGACCGAAGGAGACCCCGTGATCGGCAAACCATTGCGCGCCCGTGAGGGTGCTGCGACGCCACTCCGCAATGCTCGCTGACTCATACGGGGGCGCCGCCCGCTCCTGATCAGTCATGACGATGATGACGTCCGGCTGAGTCATTGGTTCTTCTCCTCAACCCGGGCTTTCAGGCCAGCGAGCATCTGTTTGGACGCCTTGGACAGGACCCGACCAAGCACCCGGGCAGCAACCTGCTGCGGTGGCCGAGGCCCCTTCGGTCTGACCGTGGACCTCAGCGTTACTCTGGTTGACACCCCCACCGGTTCGAGTCGCCACGTATTGGTCACGGACGTGACCACCGGCGGAAGACCGTCGATCGCATAGGAGAGCCGGTGACCGAGCTCCCATTCGACCACCCGCTCCAGGAGCGCATTGCGACCCACCTGCACGCGGCGTACCGCATCCACGCCCGTTGCCGTTGGGGTGGTCAGGCACGAATGATCGACGTTCGGCGCCCAGCGGCTGATATGTCCAAACTCGGCGAGGACCGCCCAGACCGCGTCGGGCTGCGCCGCGATGATGATTTGATCGCCATCGTCGGTTTTGTGGTCCGCCATCCCGCCATCATATCTTGTGCTGGTCCAACTGGCATAATACGTTCGTACCCCGCCGGTGCGGGTCACACTGGCCAGTCGATTTCTCTCTTCATTCTGAAATGACACGAAGCCGTCAGACGTCAGTCCTAAACTCAGACGCAAGACTGACGAGCGAGGGACCGCCGTGACCAAAGACGCAAGATTTAGTCGTCGGCTCTACACGGTGGCCGAGGCAGCGAGGCTCGTCGGCATGTACCCGTCGACACTGCACACCTGGGCCCATGGCTACGAGCGCCACCCCGAAGGTCGGCCAGTCGTCAAGAAAGGTCCTGTCATCACCGCGATGGACCGGACCGACGACGACCGCCGGAGCATCTCATTTATCGGGCTGGTTGAGGCATCGGTTGTTCAGGCCTTCCGCCAAACAGGTCTTCCAATGCAACGGATTCGCCGCGCACTCGAAGTACTGACTGAACAGGGCGAGCTCGAACACGCCCTCGCAAGTCGGCAGCTCTACAGCGACGGAGCCGAGGTGCTCTACGACTACGCCCGCAACGCCGACGACAAGCAACTCAGCCTGCTGACGATCGTCAGCTCCGGCCAGCGAGTGTTTCACGACGTCATTAGCCAGTACCTGGAGCGCATCTCATTCGAGGGCCGGTGGGCAAGCGAACTCATTCTCCCGGTAACCGAGCGGCCGCTCCTGCGAGTCATTCCACAGATTGAGAGTGGGGATCCGCTCTTCATTCATGGCGGTGCACCGCTTTCTGCTGTGCGCTCGCGATTTGTAGCCGGCGAGCCTGTGGAGTCGATCGGGCGCGACTATGGCGTACCGAGCGATGAGATCGAGGAAGCACTTGGTGCCATCTGGCCGGCGCGGCAAGCAGCGTAATAGGCCACCTCCCCCGGTTTTCTTTCTCGACCGCGGGCTGGGACGTTTCCTCGTCGCCGACGCGATTCGACAGCGTGGCTACACGGCTCTTCCGATGGCCGACGTCTATGGCGGGGGGGGAAGACGAAAGAGTCCCAGACGATGACTGGATCCTTCGAGCCGACGCCGAAGGCTGGGTTGCGCTGACCAAGGACTACTCGATCGTCCGGGACCACATCGAGACTCTCAAAGAGACCGGCCTACGGGTGTTCGCCCTGAACAACGCAAACCTCACCGGCCCACAGATGGTGGAGCGAATCGACACGCATCTGAATCGGATCGTCCAGAGAGCGTCGAAACCCGGTCCCTATCTGTACGTCGTCGGGTCCAAGGGACTCGAACGGCGCTGGCCCGATCGCTGAACGCTCGTGACCATCGGACAATCGAACCTTTGGGTCTTCCTCATCCAGCGATGCGAGCGGCAGTAGCCCGGGAATCTGTCCGCCGGTGCCGGGCTCGATGGCAGGGGGCGCAGCGGGGTTCGAGCTCGGTGGTGACGGTCCGGTGGGTTTGAAAGTACGGCGGATTGTGGTCGAGTTCGAGGAGTTCGGTCTCCTGACAGTCGACGCACTCGTGGTTGTGCGCTTCGAGCACAACTCGCTTCTGGCGAGTGGTGGGATGCCGCCGGCGATTCGACGCGTTGATCGGTCGACGCGTGCTGTCGTGAATCATCATGCGAACAAAGGACTGATCGAGGCGTTGGCAGACCGCGTTGTTGGTGACCGGGGTCCCGTCGTCGAAGGTCGAGCCGTCGCCGCGGACATGGATTACGACCTCGGTGACCAGGTCGATGTCGTGGCCCAGAAACAGCAGAACGAACGCGTCGGCTCGCTGTTGTGCCAGCGACGGGATACCGAAGTCATCACCGTCTGCCGGTTGCCACTGTCCTACCGGTTGCCACTGTCGCTTCAGCTGGCGGAGTTGCTGTTCCATGGTGCGTGGTTCAGATGCGTCCGCGGACGCATCTCGTTGACGGGCAGCGGTCGATTCCACCACTGGCAGCGGTGACGGCGTCTCGGGTGACCGGGAGTCGGCGGGGGTCGCGGCGACCTGCTTGATGATGACATTGAGGGCTTCCGCAACGCGCTTGCCGATGGCGGGCGCCAGCGCGGCGCGAATGATGACCATGCCGTCCGCGTCGGTGTGGACCGTGACGCCTCGATTGTCGTGATGCCGCACGTCACGCTCCTCATCGGTCTCATCACCCGCCAGGTGTTTGGCAATCGCCGTGGTGAGTCGGTTGGCTGTGCGGTCGTGCGCCAGTTCCAACAGCTCCGCCTCGTTCCCCGCGTCGGCCCACCGCGTCACGATGCGCGTCTTTGCGTACGACAAACGGTTTGTTGCAAACGCGTCGTGAACGAGCGGTAACTCATCGAGCGCGTGACCCACCCGTATCCACTCGCGTGCGGTCGAGTCATGAATATCGAGAGCCCGGGCGATCGCCGCCGCTGAGCTCTTGAACCCTTCATGCAACCACTCAAGGCTCATCTCATATCGAGCGGCAAGCCGGACGACCTTGTACTGGTTGGCGTTGAGCTCCTGGCCGAGCATCGCAAGCTCTTCAACAATCGGCGAATCCATCAGGACGGGCATGGCTGATCCTCACAATCGGCGGAACAACCCACCAGGACGGCAGGCAGTTCCGGTTTCGTTTGTTCGGACAGCTGGAACCTTGAAGAAGTTCCTGAGGACGAGCCATCGATCCACCCACCGAGCACGTGACCCAGTGACCCAACACTACCGAGCGCCTGTGACAGGGAAGGTTGGTGCCGGCAACCGGTAATCCCGCGAACAACGCTGGCAGAAGACCCCGACGTGACCGACGTCTGGTTTGCCATCTACGGATCGAACGTCAACGTTGACCAGAACGGCGACGTCCTCAACATCGCCGACGCCCAATCGATTCTCCGCGCTTGCCAAAGCCGATGCAACGAGCTGGGGCTCGACTTCTCCAAGGTCATCATCGACGGCGCGCAGAACTGACCTCGGCGGTGAGGTCGGCGGATACGGCTCTGGCCAGTGCGTTCAGGCGTTGACGAAAGACATCCACCGTTGGGCTGTCGAGGCGCAGCCCGGGGGGTGATCCCCGCAACACGTCAAGCCACTCACTGCGTCGAGCGATCCGGGCCGCTCCCCGCCCGGGCGCCTGGCTGGCCAGATAGTCGCTGACGGCGTTCCACAATCGCACCACCTCGACGCCAACTGCGGCAGCCACTGCGGAACTCTTGGCCTGCAGCAGTTCCTGATGGTGAGGAGACGAGGAAGTGAGCTCCCAGAGGTCCCCTTCGAACCGCTGCAACATGTTGGCCAGCGCATCCTTGGGCGCTGACGCCTTGTTCAACGCCGCCAGCGAACGCTCAACATGCTCTTCAAAGACCCCTGCGAAGGCCGCAGCAAAGATGTCGTCCTTGTCGCTGAAGTACTGGTAGAGCGCGGGGCGCGAAACCCCAGCCGCATGGGCGATGTGAGCCATCGATGTTCCGGAGAAACCGCGTTCAAGGAATGTGGTGACAGCCGCATCACGGATTGCGGAGCGTCGAGCGTCGCCTCGGGTCTCTGGCACGATCGCATCTTGACACAACTACCCGAATGTGTCAGGTTGCGATTCTGACATATTGGCTTTGAAGTGTCAGGTTGCTCGCTCCGGCTCCGGCCAATCGCTCACCACAAGGACCGCCATGACTCGACTCGGCTACCAGATCCCGAACTTCACACTGCCCGGCATCGACCCGGCGGACGTCTTCGACAATGTTGTCGCCCAAGCCAAGGCGGCGGAGGGCGCAGGCTTCGACCGGGTCATGGTCATGGATCACTTCTACCAGCTGCCGGGTCTGGGAGCGCCGCACGAACCAATGTTTGAGTGCTACACGATCCTCTCCGCACTGGCGCAACACACCAGCACCGTGCGGCTGTCATCGTTGGTGACCGGCAACACCTATCGCCATCCAACACTGCTGGCCAAGACGGTGACGGCACTCGACCACGTCTCTGGTGGTCGAGCCACGCTTGGCATCGGTGCCGGCTGGTTTGAGCTTGAACACGATGCCCTGGGCTACGAGTTCGGCACCTTCACCGACCGGTTCGAAAAGCTCGAAGAGGCCCTGCAGATAATCAAGCCGATGCTGGCGGGTGAGCCGGTCAGCCTGGATGGCGAGCACTACCAGGTATCCGACGCCGTCAATTCACCGAAGCCAATATCTAACATCCCCATCATGATCGGTGGCGGTGGCGAGAAGAAGACCCTCCGCATGGTTGCGCAGTACGCCGACGAATCAAATCTGGGCGGCGCCTCCGTGGAGGAAATTCCGCGCAAGCTCGATGCCCTCGCCGCCCACTGCGAACGCCTGGGTCGGGATCGCTCCGAGATCAAAGTGACGTCGCTCCAGATGGTGCATGTGGCACCCACCATGGAAGAAGCCGAAGCCGAACTGCGCCAGACCGCGGCCGTCAAAGGGTGGAATGATCAGATCATCGAGATGGCCAAGGGAATCCTTGTCTATGGCGACACCGACACCGTGGGTGAGCGCCTTCAGGCCGTGATGGACACCGGCATTGACGGTTTGACCGTGAATCTGCCCGGCAACGGTCACAACCTCGACCGCATCGGCCTGCTCGGAGAGATTGGCCTGACCGCCACCGCTGGCTGACGGAGCGGTTGTCACTCTGCTGGCCCCCAACCACTACGATTATGCCAGTTGGAAGCGCACAACCGCACCGGAGCAGCTGCATGACTCAGAATCAGCCCCTCGTTCTGGCCGGCCAGTACTGGTCGCCCTACACCCGAAAGATGCGAGCGGTACTTCGCTACCGCCGGATCCCCTTCACCTGGATGCTGCGCGATTCCATGTGGGACGACCTGCCCACTCCCCCGGTGCCCATTATCCCGGTCATCGCCTACCCCAATGATGACGGGGATGGCTACGGCGATGTCACTGTCGATTCGTCCCCACAGATCATGCGCCTGGAGACCGAACACCACGGGCGAAGCGTGGTGCCACATGACCCGGCGCTGGCGTTCATCGACCTGCTGATCGAGGACTTCGGCGACGAGTGGGTCACCAAGATGATGTACCACTATCGCTGGGCGTACGAACCCGATATCGACAAGGCCGGCAAGCTGCTCCCCCTCGGCTCCAACCTGCAACTCGACTCCGACGGTGCGCAAAAGGGATACGACTTCATCACGCATCGCCAGATCAGCCGGCGGGCCCTTGTGGGCTCCACCGACTGGAACACCCCGCTCATCGAGGACTCGTACCGGCAGGTGCTCGCCACCATGCAGGCCCGTTTCTCCCGCGGCGATTTCCTGCTGGGCGACCGACCCGGGCGCGGGGACTTTGGCATCTTTGGCCAGCTCACCCAGCTGGTGCAGTTCGACCCCACAGCCATGCAGATCGCGGTGGACGAGGCCCCAAAGGTCATCCGCTGGGTTGAACGGGCCGACGACCTCTCATGGCTGCCAGTTGAGGACGACCGTGGGTGGGACTCGATCGATGATCTCGACCCCGCCATCCTCGATCTTCTGGGTGAGATCGGCCGCACCTACGCACCCTTCCTGGCGGCCAACGCTCAGGCCTTGATGTCCGGGGAAGACGAGGTCTCGTGTCAGATCGTCGGGCTTGATGGACAGAGCCGCGAGTATCGGCAGGCCCCGTTCGGCTACCAGGGCAAGTGCCTCACGTGGCTGCGCGAGGCATACGCCGCGCTGAGTGATGACGACCGCAGTCGCGTTGACGCGGCGCTTGGCGGGTCCGGTTGCGAGCAACTGCTCAGACCTCTCTGACCCGGCTACAAGCGACACCCGAGCCGGACCTTTCGCCGTCATCCTGGGAAGTGACTTTTGGCGTCCCGGGAGGTGCTCTTTGGCTCCTTGACTTCAAACAAACCTGAATTATACTTCATTTTTTACTGAAATTCGGTTCGTGTTTCGGGGCAACGGAGCCAATACCAGACAACATTTGGAGAAGAGTCAACTATGAAGTTTTACGTTCGAACCATCGAATCCGGAGGCCGCCCCATCCGCCTGCTTTGCGCAATGCTGATAACCACCCTCTTGGCAACGGTGGCCGCACTGGCCAGCGCCACCGCCCCTGCAGCTGCCCAAACCGCCGACACCTTCACCGCGGTGGTTGACTACAACCGCCTGAGCATCAGCCGGGAGAGCGACACACCAGGCAGGTCGTCGAACCCCGATGAGCCAACAATTCTTACCTGGACCTACCAGGTCATGCTGGGCGACGCATCCTCCGCCAGCGTGGACTACGCCGGACACAGCACCTTCTCTGGAAGGGACGCTCGAAGGAGCGGTGGCACCCACATCAGAGACAAGGATGGCCGATTCGAGCTGCCGGCCGTGCCCGCCGACGGCGTACACATAACCGGGTCGATCACCGTCGTGCTCGACTCGGACGCGTGCTCGAACAACACCTACCGGATTCTTGGCCGGACCCTCGACAGGAGCCTCACCACGGCACTGAACCAGTTTGCGGGCGAGAACACATCTGTCCTGGCGCTTGCCGGCGAGGATGATCCGTTGGGCGGCGTGGTCGAAAGTCTGACATTCGAGCCGAACAATTGGCAGATAGCCCAGATGGCAATCGACTGCGCCGTGAGCTTCTGGGTGATCCCGAATTTCGACTTCGACGACATCATCGGTGTGGGTGCGACGATGTTCCTGGGCTTCCCCGCGTCCGAATTCTTCTGTGACATCGCCGACGATGCCAGCGGCTACGTGGGAACCGAGATGCTGCTCGACATCGACCAGACGGTGACGATTCCTGTCCCCGTCTGGAATCCCACCACGGTCCGCATCCGGATCCAGGAGCCCGCAGAGATCAACCTCGAGGTTGCCGTCATGGACGACCGTGCCTTCGGCTGGGGATTCAACGACGATGACGCCCACTACACCATCAGCGGCGGTCTCGAAGTAACGTCGGCCGCTGACAACGCGGAATGCCCATCACCGGCGCCAAAGCCAACCAACCCGGAACCCAGAGGCTGTCTCAGACTGATGATTGACCTGGAAAAGGGACTCATCGACCAGAACACCTACATCCGGCTGGCTCGCGGGCTCGGCTGCAGTGACTTTACGCCGTAGTCACCAACGATGACGCAGTGCGAAGCCTGATGGCGGCCGGCGCGGGTACCCGCGCCGGCCGCGCCGCGCGTTCCTGTTTGCCCAGGCGATATTTGGTGCCGCACCGGCGGAGCATGCGGGAATCACGGGGTGGCATGGGTCTCCGTGGTGGTCACGCGGTCAGCGTCACCCCAGATGCGACGCCAGGTGCTGATGGAAATTGACGATGGCCTTCTCGAAGTATCCGAAGGTGTAGTGCGTGTTTGCTCGGGTCGTCGCTGATGCCTGAATCGCTCTCGCCGCTTCCCGGTCCTCTTCCAAGCCGAAGTCCTGGACAAACACTGCGTCGCGTTCAGCCTCTTCGACCGAGATTGGCGATTTGCCGCTCTGTTGGTTGATCAGCCGGTAGACGACCCACCTGGTTTGTGTGGGACTGATGGGCTCGAGGATGGTGAAGCTCGTATGTTTGGACAGTACAGCGATGTTGACGTTGGGGAAGAGGTGGTACACCGACGTTGCCACGCCCGCCAACTGACGATCCGCTGGCTCGACGTCCCGCAACTTTTCGATGCGGCGGAACGGAAAGATGATGCGCGAGTTTGGACCGAACGTTTCGACCAGCGTCGTGTTGTCCAGTCCGTAGGGGAAGAACGAATCTCGATGCAGTGACTTGATGTGATACCCCTCCTGGGCCGTCTCATTGATCAGCTTCCAGTTCGCCTCGTCGACCATGTCCTCGCTCTGGTGGAAGAGCTCCTGGTCGGGGGTGAAGAAGTCAAGGGCGCCGTCCAGGAACTCCTGGTCGATGGGAGCGTCCTGGGCGACGTAGACAATGCCGCCTCTCTCCGCCGCATTCACTTCGGCCAGGCCATGCTCGTCCGGATCCAGGTCAGCAAAGCCGGACCGGCCGGGGATTCCCTTGAGCGCACCTTCGAGGTTGTAGGTCCACGCGTGATAGGGGCAGGTGAACGCCTTTGCGCATCCCGTTCCATTCACCACCTGCATGCCCCGGTGCCGACACGCATTGATGAACGCTCTCACGGTGCCGTCGGTTCCCCGAGCGACGACCAGTGGCGTGCCCGCAGCCGTCCGGGCGATGAAGCTCCCGGGCTCGGGCAGGGCGGCGGACGGGCAGTACGGCACCGGCAGCCGACGGAGCAGCGCGATCTCGGCCTCGAACCGCTCGTGCGAGTGATAGCTCTCCACCGGCTCCCGCCACACCGTGTCACCCAGATCGGTCGTCCTGTTGTCGATGTGGTCGAAGATCCGCTCGATCGCCTCGTGGTCGTTCAGCAGCGCATTCATATCGGGAGCCTATTGCTTCGGCCGAACGCAACTCGCATAAGGAAGCGCCGACCCTGACCCCGACCACCGACGACCGACGACCGGGCCGCGCGCTGCCGTGATTGCCGCGTCGACGTCCCCCGGCAGCCTCAGCGCTGGTGTCGGTCAATGGCATAGCCTTATCCCCAGATCAGCTTCCGGGAGAGAAACATGCCAGCACCAGAACTCATCCACACCGCAACCATGACCGCCCACATGGGCGAACAATTCATGGTTCCCAACGGACCGCAGGGCACGCGCGTGATCGCTGAGGTTGAGTCCATCACCCTCGTTGGAGAACGAGTGAACGCCCAGATGGTGGGAACGTCAGCGGCGGACTGGGTCACGGTTGGACCCGACCGCACCTATGGCACGCTCGATGTCCGGCTCACCTTGAAGACCGACGATGACGTGATCATCTACTGCGAGTACAAGGGCCGCGTCGACCTTGCCACCGGGCGAGTCGTGTCCACGCCGCTGTTCCAATGTGGCGACGAGAAGTACAACTGGATGAACGCCATCCAGTTCATCGGCGACGGCTCCTTGAACAACGAGACCAAGGTATTGACCTATGAAATCTACGAAGTCCGTTTGAGCTGAACGGGTCTCGAACCCGACACCGGTCAGTTCGTTGGACTGGCTAGCCCGCCAGTTCGTTGGACTTGCTAGCCCGCCAGCTTGGCGAGCTCGGTGAACATTGCCTGGTTGACGGCAACAACAGGCCTTTGCAACTCGGCTTCGATACGTTGCGTTGCTTCAACGGCGCGCAAGTCCGTGCAGCTCAACACGATTGCCTCAGCATCGTCGTGGTTGGCCGCACTCGCAAGCTCGAAGACATCATCGGGGGTCATCGCCCCCTGATCGCGCGACATCACCGGGCCGTGAGGTTGGCCGAAGCAATGAGCTCAGCAGCGAACGCTTCAAGGTCGGCGGCGGTCCGAAGGCTTCGGCCGTCTTTCGTGCGAGTCACATCATCAGAGCTCGGTCCGCTACGCCCCTCGAAACGCGACCTCACCTCGTCGGCAGAAGAGGGCAATCCAACGGCCTCGGAACGCAGCTCGCGACCGCATGCGTGTAGCAGCCGGCTCAACGTCTCTGTTCCTGGGTCGACCAGGCCGTTTTCATAGCGCGACACGGTCGGCTTCGAGGTACCCGACCCAGCGCCACGCTCCGCAAAATGTGTCACCAGCGTTGCATACCATGTGGCATACCGGGTTGGTATGCTGGCCCAATGGCCACCGAACAGATTGCCGTGCGACTTCCCAAGCCGCTTCTCTCCCAGCTCGACGAACTCGTCAAAAGCGGAGCCTACGAAAGCCGCGCCGCTGCGGTTCGAGCCGGCATCGAAGCCATCATGAAACTGGATCTCCAACGTCGGACTGACCGCGCAGTTGTCGACGGCTACAAACGGCAACCCCCAACAGAAACCGAAGAGCACGCGGCGCTCGCGTCCCTCCGCGAAGCAATCCTCGACGAACCATGGTGACAACGCCTGATCGAGGCCAGATCTGGTGGGGCGAAATCCAAGACGTCGGACGGCGCCCGTTCCTGATCATGACCCGCTCCGCGGCGATCCCCGTTCTGAATAGCGTCCTCGCCGCACCCGTGACCCGCACGATCAGAGACATCCCCACCGAACTACGACTCGGAGCCGACGACGGTATGCCCACCGACTGCGTCGCCAGCTTCGACAATCTCAGAGTCGTCCCCAAGGCTTACCTGGTCGACCAGATCTGCGAGCTGCAGCCGGCACGACTCGCCGAAGCATGCGCCGCCATTCAAGCCGCCATCGACTGCTAAACAAACGGCCTTTCGGAAGAGCTTCAGAAGCATGCATGCATGCCGAACGTGCAGATTCGACGCTTGCGCGATCGCCCCAGCCATCGCCGACGGCGGTCCAGATGGGACCTGCCCCTCACGGTCTACGCCACAGCACCACTGCTACGTCGCGGATGGGACCTACGCGACAACGTGACGGCCTATGACTCGTGCTACGTCGCTCTCGCCGAGGCCTTGGGCTGTACGGGTGCGGCCTGCAGATACTGCTGCGGCATCACGAGGTCACAGCCAACCCACCACGCGGCGTACGGCATACCCCAGGCGTTGGCGTGGAACTGCGGCACGATGAGCAGGATGCGTTCGGCCTCAGTGACCTGCAACGCCTGCGACGAAGTCACCGCCATCGACTGAAGCCAGGTCGATCGGTGCGAGTAGCCGGCCGCTCGGCCGCCAGCAGTTCCTCGTAGTCGAGCGTGTCGCCCAGTCCCTCGATGGAGCTGGCGTCGCCGGGTTTGCGACACACGATGACGTGTTCCACCGATTCCAGCTGGTCATACACCCGAGCCTTGGCACCAACGAGGCGTCGATGATGATCACCTTGTCGGCCGCGTGGTTCACCACGTAGGCGAGCTGTTCGGGGAACAACCGAATGTTGAGCGTATGCAGCACCGCGCCCATCGACGGGATGGCGAGATACGCCTCCATGTGGCGGTGGTTGTTCCACATGAAGGTGCCCACACGGTCGCCCTCGGCGACGCCAAGCCGCGCCAGCGCAGCTGCCAGCTGGTCGGCGCGGTCCCCCAACTTCTGCGAAAGTGATGGAGTGGAGGTCGGCGTCCGGCCAGCAAGTTCGACCCACTCAACTCTCGTTGAATTCGGCCCATCGTTCGGCGAGATCCCATTGCGCAATCCAGTGGTCAAGGTATACGTCGTCCAAGGACACCCCGGCTTCGAGAATGGATCGGATGTCATCCCGATCTCGCAGCCGCCACGCAATCAGCTTGTGAACAATCACGTCCTCAACGGTGAGGACGTGATCGACCGCACGAGCGAGCGCCTGGCGCTGGTACTCGACGACGGGCAACAGGATGTCCACTGCCTCGGCGCCGCGGTGGCACCGGATCAGGTGCGCCGGCTCGCCGGCGTCGGCGATAACAGCTACCTCGTAGCCCGCGGCCTCGAATCGGCCCGCAAGATCAGGATCGAATTCCACCATCGCGTCAACATCAGTGGTGAAACGCGGTGTCGAGCGGTAGCGATTCGCAGCGAGGGCCCCGACAAGTGTCCATTCGAGTTCAAGCGACTCGAAGATCTCAGCGATCGATGCGAGCCATGCCGAGGGATCTCGCTCGTTCATACAAACCTTCCTCCGGGGCACGGTCGACAAGCCCGGGCAGGCCGTGCTTTGCCCGGTCCACGTTGATGCGCTCGAGGATTGCATCGCGCTGCGCGGCGGTCCCGCGGTTGTGAGTTTCCGCGGTGGCGAGATCGCGTCCGATCCGTCGCATCTTCTCCTTGTCGCGCTCACTAACCATGAACTGAGGGTAATGGAACACTGCAGCTGCTGGATCCTCAGACCGATGTAACGGGTCGCCAGATGGGACGATCACACGAGACCGATCACGGCGTCAAAGATCGTGTTGAAACTGCTAAGCGTGAGAAGCTGGATTTCATGAACGAACATGGTGTATCTGTCCGGTTGTTGCCAACCGTCGGTGACATCCGAGAGGTTCCTTTGGGCATCGAGACCACCGTGGTGCACAACCAGCACGACGAGTACGACGTTTACATCGGCCGGGCCGTACCGGAGGCTGGGCTCGACGCCAGCAAATGGGGCAACCCGATTGTGCTCGCCGACGACAGCGACGAGGAGCGCGAACGCGTCATCGCCGAATACCGAGCGTGGATTGTTGAACAGTCCGGGCTGATGGCCTCGCTCGGCGAGCTTCGTGGCCTCCGCCTCGGGTGTTGGTGCGCACCCAAGCTTTGCCATGGCGACGTCCTCGCACAGCTTGCCGACCAGTTCGGGACGTAACCGCAGCCGGCCTTGTCGGCGGGAACGAGGACCAGCTACCGCTCCTGCCGCTCCCAGTCCTGGCGGAGGACGTACTTCTGAATCTTGCCGGAGCCGGTGAGGGGAAACTCGTCGACGGCGATCCAGTGCTTGGGTGTCTTGTGTGGGGCGAGCCGCTCCCGGACGTAGGCAAACAGGTCGGCTTCGTCGATGCTCGCGCCCGCGACGGGACCGATGAACGCGCCGACGAACTCGCCGTACTTGTCGTCGGGGAGACCCACACCTGACCCCAGGACTGGGCTCCGCTGATCCAGCGGCGCATGACGATCGCGTCGCCGCATGATATCGTTAGATATCAAAGGAGGTCGTCATGACTGACATTCTGATCCGAGACGTCCCCAACGAAGTGATCGCGGCAATCGATGCCAAGGCGAAGCGAGTCGGCCTCTCACGCACCGAGTACCTCCGCCGAGCGCTAGCGCGCGAACGCGTCGTCGACGCTGGCCCCGTCAGCCTCGATCAGCTCAGGAGGGTCGCAGCACTCGCCGAAGACCTCGACGACCCCGCCGTCATGTGCGGCGCGTGGTCGTGACGACCTGGCTCATCGACAAGTCCGCTATCGGGCGCCTCCACCTCGCAACGAACGCGACCGAGTGGGCCGAACGCATCGAGCGAGCCGTTGTGCGCATTTGCCCCGTAACGCGACTGGAAGTCGGCTACTCAGCACGTTCTCCAGCAGACCACCGCACCCTCGTTTCCCAACCACCAGTCGCATCCATGCCAGTGGAGTACCTCACTCCCAGAATCGAGGACCGTGCCCTCGAGATCCAGTCGGTACTCGCTGACCGCGGCCAACACCGGGCACCATCGATCCCCGACCTGCTGATCGCCGCAACAGCGGAGCTCGCCGAGCTCACTGTGCTCCACCTCGACAGGGACTTCGAACTGATCGCAGAGGTCACCCGCCAGCCAGTCGAGCGACTGAACCTCGACTGACCATTGCCATCTTTACTGGCACCGTCTCCCCCGCCTCAGCTTGTTTGACCCAGGTCGCTCGCGGGGATGTGCCGTCGGGCCTGCAATGGTTATCGACCCGGGGGAGTCGACGAAGGAATCGAGCAGACAGCGTCGCCACCTTCGACAACCTCGCTACCGTGCCGAAATCCGTACTCACACGACGGCTCGGCCAGCTCGGCCACCCGCGCGCACCACACACCGTGAGAGTTCGTCACGTTCTGTCGACCAAATGCGTCCGCGGACGTGTCGTCCGCAAGCCAGCGAAGCCGGCCGCGGGAGGGGCTCTAACGGCGACGTAGTACGTAGACCCGCGATCTTGTTCCCAGGCCTTCGATATGTGGACCTTCTTCATTGAACAGCTCGTCCGCAATACGTCGTTCGACGGCCTCGCTCACGGCGGCGGGAAACTCGGGGAGCTTCAGGGCGTGGTCGTTGAAACTGAAGACGAAGTATCCACCGGGACCGAGTGAGTCGAGTGCTTCAGAAAAGAGACCAACGGGTGCCGCGCCGACACCGATCACCCCAACCGCCGCCACCGCTTCATATTTGCCGGGTTCAAACGGGAACGGGTTGCTCACGTCGGTGAGCTGAACGTCGCTGTACACATTGGCGTGTCGAGCCAACGCCAACATCTCCTCGTTGACGTCCGCACCGGTGATGTTGCTGAAGCCCGCCGCAGCCAGCGCCTTGCCGGAGAGTCCGGTGCCACAACCAACATCGAGAATGGATGCGGTCGGTTCGACGAACTGGGCGAGCGCCATCGCACAGCGTTGGGGGGTTCGGTAGCCCTGCCCAATCAGTTCGTCGTCATAGCTGGCGGCCCACGCCGAATAGTACGCGTCCGTCTCTTCCTGAGTAGCGAGGTTGTACGCCCGGCGAAGAAAGTTCGACATGGACGCATCGTAGTCACCACTCTCTCGGGCGGCTGAGAGGACACTGGTCAACAATCACCGCGGCGACAGAGTCAGGACACGTCTGCCCGTCGACTACGTCTGGGTCGTGAACGGAAAAAGCTCGACGCCAAGCTGATCAAAGAGGTGGATCATGTCGACGAACACCCAGTTCTCGACATACTGGTCGCCGTCGCGCTTCCACCAGTCGAGGCCATTGAAGTCAACCGCGTTCCCGGTGGCGGCAACACCGAGATACTCCCCCGTGTGGGTGGCTTTCACCCCCGCCCAGCCGGGTGCCCCGCTGTACTTTCCTTCGGCGACGAGAGCGTCAAGGTCCTGCACCTGACGATCGGGGTAGGCAACCAGCCACGGGGCTTGATGCAGGTCTTCAAACTCGGAGAAGCTGACGCACGCACCAATGCCGCCCGGCCCGTACCAGCGCACCCCAGGATGGAACCAATCGGCCATTCCCATGCTGGTGAGATCGTCCTGGTCAAACGCGTTCAGCCCATCGAAGATGAACCGTCTGATGTGATCCAGAGAATGGGCACTCACTTCGGCCGTCTGCGGTCCGCGCAACACTCCGTCATCGGCGGCAGGCGGCGGGTACATGCCGGGTTTGCCCCGAGCGGGCGGCAAGACATCGACGCCGGCCTGTTCGAGCAGGTCCACCAGATCAATGAGGAAGAAGACCTCGGCCACCTGGCCGTTCTCCACACGGGTGAAGTCACCCCAACGAATCTGCACCTGTTGACCCGTCGCCGGGATGCCGAGGAAGTCTTCAGCAAAGGTGCCCACGAGGTTGCCCGTGCCGGTTACCCACTCCCGCCCATCGAGTGACACGTCGCCGTCGCGGCGGCCATTCGACTGGCCTCCGAAGAAGATGAAGGTGTCTCGCCGAAGGTCGGGGAACGACCGCTTCAGCGGCGCCAGATACTGAGTGATGTACTCGCTCACACCGTGCATGTCGCCGATTGGCGCGGGGCCGCGGAACACCACATCGTTGGTGCACGCGTCGGCGAGCAGGGTCGCTGCCTCGTCGCTCGTGCCCCGATCGAGGGCCTCCCACAACCTCCACACCTCGTCCTTGTTTGCCTGATTCGTTTCGAGGTCCATCCGGGGCTCCATTCAGCGACGTGACAGCTCAGGAGCTCTTCGACCATCTGCAACAGGTATCGGGGTCGATGTGTGATCGGTCACTTTTGTCAACTTTCCCGTTTAGTACCGTGGAAGATACTACTACCTCAACGGTACTGTCCTCTTTCGAAATCGACTTCGCCGCAAGAAGTCGCTCTCGTCTGAAGGAAGTTTTGATGAGAACACCGATCTCGCCCCAGCCTGAACAAGAGGCACCTACCGACCGTCGACACTGGCGATGAAACTCGCCGTGCAGAAGAAGACCGACTACGACGGCCATGTCTACCCCGAGGCCCATACCGGCTGCTTGAAGATCCTGATGATCTGCACCGAGGAGAAGGCCATGACCATGGCCAACGGGAAGAAATTCTCGACCGGCAACCATCCGGTCGAAATGCTGGTGCCGATGCTGCACCTGCGCAACGCCGGGTTCGAGATCGACATCGCCACCCCCACCGGTGCCCTCAAGCGGCGAACGCCTTCGGGCGACTCGCAGCCACGACCCTGCTCGAACACACCAACAAGAACTCATAGACAAGGAACCGCAATGACGAACAAGACCCTCAGCGACCACATGAACTGGCGCTACGCAACAAAGAAGATGGACCCCACCAAGGCCGTTCCAACAGAGAAGGTCGACGCAATCATCGAAGCCGCTCGCATGGCGCCGACTTCGAGCGGAACACAACCATTCGAGCTGTTTGTCATCACCAACCCTGAGGTGCGCGGCGAGATTCGCAAGGTCGCAATGGACCAGTCGCCCATCACCGACGGCTCACATCTGCTGGTCTTCGCCGCATGGGACAACTACACCACCGAACGCATCGACGAAGTTGCGCAGTTGAACAAAGATGCTCGTGGCGAACTCCCAGCGATCGACGACTACTACGACAATCTCAAAGCACTGTACGTACCTCGTGATGCCGAGGAGAACTATGCCCATGCCGCCCGCCAGGCCTACATCGCCCTGGGGTTTGCCATGCTCGCGGCGGCCGAACAAGAAGTCGACAGCACGCCAATGGAAGGTTTCGATCCAGCCTCGGTCGACAAGATTCTCGGGCTCGCTGAGCTTGGGCTGCGCTCGGTCGTGCTCCTGCCACTGGGATACCGCGATCCATCCGGCGACTGGCTACTGCCGATGCCAAAGGTGCGCAAGTCGCTCGACACTCTCGTCACCCGAGTCGACGGTCGGCTAGGTGGTGAGAGTCTGTCCGTGTGAGGTCGTCCAGGTGGCGATGTGTTCGAGGACGGGGATGAGGGTGTGGGCGGTGTCGGTGATGTCGTATTCAACGCGCGGCGGTATCTCGTTGTACTGCGTTCGAGTTACAAGACCATCGCGTTCAAGCTCGCGAAGCTGGCGGGTCAGCGTCGTTGGGGTCACCGGGCTCATCCGTTCGGCCAGCTCGTTGAAACGGGCCTTGCCATCGCAGCCAAGGCTGTACAAAATTCCGATCTTCCAGCGACCTCCCACCATTGCGGTGAACTGCGCGAGAGTGTCAACGGTTACCGCGGTAGATGTGTGATTCGCCACGTTTCTCAACTTCCCTTTAGTACCGTAGAAGATACTACTACCTCAACGATACCGACGCCTTCCATATCAAATCGCCTCCCGGCGTCGCTCACGTGAAGGACACTTTGATGCGCCCGCACCGACATCGCGTACTTCCTGCTCGAAGCCACCACCAATCCCCCCTGGGCCGGCCCGACCGGCGTCCATCCGCCGCCGTCGCGGCAACAAAAGCGCGCTGTCAGACACACCGTTACGTTGCACGTGCCCGAGTGCCACACTCACACATCCCCAAGGGGAACCGGTAGCGCCGTGGCGGCGCGGCCTCTCTCAGCGTGCGCTCGCCCACATCAGCAGGGCGGCAGCGCCAGTCGTCAGCCAGCAGGCGGTCCGATGCGCGCGCGTATGTAGCTGGTGAGCGACAACTTGATTTCGTCAATCATCGCCGCTCGGTCACGCTTGTTGAGTTCGCCAAGACCAGCGATAAGTGGCCATGTCCCGTCCACAATGACCGTGGTCATCCGTTGAATCAGACCAGCATCAAGATCGTACGGACTCGCCTCGAACAATGAGCTCACGAGAGCCCGCTCAGAGTCGTGAGCCGGCTGGCTCGCCAGCATGCCGTCCTCATGGCGCCACTGGCGAACCCGCTTATATCCCGTGAACTGCGTGTTGGCGTCAACACTTCGATCGACAAGGTCCGAGACGAGCTCTGCCAAATGCTCAATCGTTGGCTCTTCAGGTATCGGCGGTAGATTCGCCGCCAACGCGATCAGGTAGCGGTCGATGTATTCCGCCACGAGCGCTTCCTTGTTCGGGAAGAAACGGTAGAGCGATCCAATCGAGCAGCCAGCTTCCTTGGCGATCTCTGTGTTGGTGGCGCCGTCGACACCCCATGCCGCAAAGAGCGAGTCCGCCGCACTGATAATCGCGTCAAGGGTCTGTCGGGACCGTTCCTGGGTAGGCGGATTACGCATCGTTGCCACGACCCCGATCGTAAGCCTGCGGCGAGGCTATTGACGCGACCATCCCGGTCGGCTCGAAAATCGTCCTTACCCGTTCAATCCAATTCGCGCAGCCTGAAGTTAGAAGCCTCCGCCCGGTGGCCTGATGTCAACAGTGTCCTGAAACACCCCGGCGGCGGACCCATCAGGGCCAACAGCCGTTACCCGGACCGAGATCGGGAGCAGGTCAAATGCGCATGGCGCAGTGCCCGAGACCACCCAGGTGCCGCTGGCACTACCCGCAGAGACAGTCGTACCCGAGGGGCCCATTGTTACTGCAGCTTCCCACTGGCCGACGCCACCGAGCACGTCGTCGGGATCGCTGAGTGATGCGCTGAAGGTGCGGCTCCAGCTGACAGTGCTGCATGGCTGATTGGGTACGTGAGTGTGCGCGACGGCATCGAAGTTCACTTGCGGCTCGATGATGACCTCGGTGACGACAACGCCATCGGCTTCGATCACGTTGTTCACGCGGTCACAGTCCACCATTGCATCCACCGACAGCCAGGCTGCGGAGAGGCACTCGCCAATCGCCGCACTGCCCCTGCGGTTGGGATGAGCCGAGGTCTGGCAGTACTGGAACGCCCAGTAGAGGCACCGTTCATCAAACTGGTCCGCCGACCGGAGCCCGGCAGTTGTCGTCGCTGTCATCTCATGCAGCACGTCTGGCTGGCCAGACGGACCCATCATGGCGAATCGGACGGGAGCCACCAGCAACGTGGAAGGCGACGTGCCATCGCACAGTCGACCTCCGTCGAGCGCATCACGCACGTCCAGCCGAACCAGGTCCACCCCTTCGTTTTCGGGCGCCGCAGCGACCGTGCCAAACGCGAGGCTGATCATTTCCGAAAGGAGGTCAGCCTGTTCGGCTGCCCAAAAACCGGTGTCGCGGTGAAACGGACACCCAGCCGCGTACCGCTCTCGGACCAACCGCTTGAATCGGTGGCTGGCGTCGGTCTTTCCGTTCTCCCTCATCAACTCGTCCGTCACATCAGTAGTGATCGGGGATGTGTAGTCCTGCACAACTATCCGATAGCTGCCGTCCGGGTACTTCGGCTGACCGTCCACGTCGCTAATGGACGCCATCGTGTTGATGACCGCCTGCAACTCCCTGGCCACCCCATCAGCCTGCTGCAGTACCAGCGGGTCCGGAATACCGGTTTGGGGAATCCACATGATGTCCTGGAACTCTTCACGCGAGATGTACTCACCGCGAAACGATGGAGGGAAGAGCTGTTCGATCGGCCCGCTTGCGTACGGATTCCACCATGCGGTCAGCGCGTAATCGATCGGCTCAAGGTCGGCACCAAGGCGAGGATGCGATTCCCAAATGGTGCGTTGGCGCAGATACTCCCACTCGTGAAGCAACCGAAGCGCCCGCGTCTGCTCCGCATCTCCGATTCGCGTTGCTCGGGAGCCGTGGTTCAAGATCCAGGCGTTCATCGCATCCGCAACATCTTGCGGATACGGAAGACTTGCCATTGGAATATGGTCGGCCCGGGGCGCAAACCAGGCGCCCTGCAGATCGCTGCGGTAGTTGCGCAGTAGCGATTGCAGGTTGTTGTCGTCCGGATGGGTCCCGGCCGCCACCAGCCTCGACTCCAAAGCAGCAACCGCTTCAATCAGGTCCTCAATGGTTGCCATCTGTGCCCCTTCCGGCAATGTCGGGTACTTGCCCGAGGTGCACGGACCAAAGGTCTTTTCCGGGCCACCCGGGTTGATCGAATAGTCACCGAAGTCGGCGTTGGACGTCAACGACATGTTGTAGAGGTAGCCGTACCAATCGTCCAACGGGAAACCACTCGCCGCCCCGGTATGGGTGTAGCCGTCGAGCACGAACCCGCCGACGCATGCCGCCACAAGCTTGCCAAAGTAGAAGTCTTCGTTGTTGCCACCAATGGAGAATTGGATGAGCTCTACGCGCTTGCCCGGATCTGCTGCGATTTCGCGGAGCTGCGTTGTTTGCGGCGCCACCCCAAGGCGGGCCCCTGAGCGACCGCTGATCGCAGACGGCGTCGCCCCTGAACACGAAACATTGTGTGACTCATCGATCCCCGGAAGGTCGGCCACATGGATGGAGGCAAACGCAGACCGGTCACAGAATTTCTCATCCTCGACGGAGCCGTGCCAGGGATTGGCACTCGTGCTCCAGTCATAGGTCCCGTGGCCCTCACCGCTGATGAAGCTGTCCCCCATTGCCACCGCGACCGTTGCGACCGAAGCCGGTGGACTGTCAGGCAATTCGGTCACTGGCTCGTCCGTTGCGTCAAGCCGGACCGCGCGGATCTCGTAGTCGGCGCCTACCTGAACCTCAAGCGAATCAAAAGAAACGTCCCAGCTCCCCATGCCGCTGGCGGGCACCACCACCGCGTGGGTGAACAGGCCTTGGTTGGCGCAACCGTCGAAGGGCTGAAACACAACGGGTGGAGCCGTCGACTGCGGTGCCGTGATTCGCACCATCAGCCGCTCCTCGCACGCACTGGCGACGGTGCGGGCCCACATGGTCACTCGCCGGTTCGGCAACACCGAGCCAGGGTCATCGAGCGTCGCCGATGGATTCTGATCAAATCCCACGTTGTCAATGCGGCGATCGGCATCAGCCACGTCGAGGAACTCTTCCTGCAGCGGCACGTCGAGCGAATCGACCGGGGCGTCGGTTGCGTCTAGGCGGACGGCTGGAATGATGTAGTCGACGCCGGCCTGATCGGCTGCGGACTGGAACGCCACTTCCCATTGGCCCACCGCAGAGCCGGGCACCACAATCTTGCGGGTGTGCAAGCCCGGGCCCGTGCATCCCTCAAAAGGCGAAACGATCGATGACCGGCCAACCAAGCCCGGTGCCGTGACGCTGATGGTGATGTCGTCCTCGCAGGTGTCGCCCACGGTGCGAGCCCAGAGTGTCAGCTGCCTGTTCGGCAGCACAGAACCTGAGTCGACCAACGCTGCTGTTGGATTTTGGCCGAATGCGGCTTCGCTGACGGAGATATCCGCGTCGTAAACGTCAAGGAACTCGGTCTGATAGTCCGGACTGGGAGATGGGCCAATCAGGCTGGCGCCCGCCGGTGCAATCTGAGCCAGCTGTGCGAGCAGCACACCCAAAACTGCGATGGTCAGGGTTCGGGCAATATGTGAGAGTCGGCTCATATTTCCCACGATATATGAGGACCGACTCACTGTTCAAGGCAGACCTCCTGAATGGAATAGATCTGATGACCCAGGCGCCAGGTCAGCACTACTGGGCCCATGCCGAGGTCGCCGTTGTTCCGGTGTGACGCCCTTGCTCCCCGGCGGGTGGATGAACACTTTCGCGAAGAGGCCAAGGCTGCTCGAGCCCTGGGGTTGGACGTGTCGCTACTCGATCATCACGCGTTCGCGCTCATGGACAGAGTCCAGCCGTTCTTCGTCAGAAGGAGTACGAGGGCCCCGTCACCAGCTCGCGCATGCGAGCCAACACATCGACCCCGAGCTGGTGCCA
>ENA-ORXT01000748-ORXT01000748.1-marine-metagenome-genome-assembly--contig:-NODE-748-length-49030-cov-9.947521_pt1 | contig 49030 bp, 36 predicted proteins | sample MGYA00237868_ERZ511482 | MGnify/ENA metagenome assembly ERZ511482
TCACGCCCGTCTTGACGCCGCTGACATCTATATTTTCTAAACCTCGATGACGCTGCAGTTCTATATAATAATCTTCTCCAAACACTTCTAACCACCACTGCAATTCTTTCTCTGCCTCTTCTTCTTTTCCTTGTAAGATAAGCTGGGGTATAATCGCTCCGATACAACAACTGGTAGCAATAACACCCTCTGTATAGTTAACAAGTAGTTCTTTATCAATCCGTGGAAATTTACCATAAGCGCCTTCGATAAATCCTAAGGAGCATAGCTTGGAAAGATTGGAATAACCAGTAGCATTTTTAGCGAGCATCAGTTGATGGTACCGCTTATCTTTTTCGCCAAGACTCTTTTTAAAACTTTGCTTGTGTCTGTCCTCCACCATGTAGAACTCACAGCCAATGATGGGTTTGATATTTCGTTTCTTGGCCTCTGCTACAAACTTGAAGGCCCCAAACATATTACCGTGATCGGTCATGGCGACGGCCTGCTGCCCATCTGCCACCGCCTTGTCCATCATAATTCCGATATCGGACGCACCATCTAATAAGGAAAATTGGGTATGACAGTGAAGGTGTATAAATTTGGACATGCTGGAGCGTTTAGTATCATAAAGATACTAAAAACGCAAGGTAAAACCGCTGCTACTCAGCGGTTTTACCGACTCTTTTTATCCACTAATATCTTTTCAGATGTTTTTACAAGAATTTTACTTTCAGGTGCTTTCCCAATTCTTTAAACTGTCCAATATATTCAGGGCTCGGTAGAGACCATTCCCCCTTCTTTAGTCCAACCTGCATGCCGAAGTAAAGGTTCTGTGATTTCCAAATATCTAAGTCTACTTTCAACTCTTTCAAGATATCAAAGATGTCATTGAGTAAGTCCAACTGGTGAATAGAAAAGTCCGACAAAGCCAGTTTTCTTACCTCATAAAATATCCGCTCACTGACTGAATATCGGAAAGATTGCTGATTGTTGATCTCTAACTTCCATCGATCAAATTCTGAGGCAAGATGCCGTAGCTTATTGATTTCCAGTACTTCTTCATCAAAGAAGTGATGTATCTCTGTATTCAAGATGAAGTCGGTCGCACTGCTAAATGCCCTCGGGATAGGAATATTGCTAAACAACATCCCTGACATAAGCTGGTAGTTGTCATTGTATATATCTCTAAATGAAGACTCTATTGCATCCAGACTCTTCTTGCTTATGTTATTGAGTATCTTGCGTTTCTCGTCTTTGAAAAGGTGCCAAATCGTAAAGTTATTGTCTGCAAAAAACTTTTGCATTCCCGCCAGCACATCTCCAAGATTAGTCGTATCAAACGCATCTAGCACACTTGATTTGAGCAATTCATAATTGGTCTCGGACATATCCTCACGTATATTTCCCATGATGTTTTGCTGGCCTAAATATAGCACTACAAACTTAAAACTCTTTTCTCGATAGGTGACTTTTGATCTAATCTTGATCTTGCCTACAGCCAATCTTTGGTTACCTGCTTCTCGTAGTTGGAAGTCTTCCATGATGGCCTTAAAGCGATGAATTTCCGCATCGTTCCCATTGTTTTCAAAGAGCGAAGTCACTGCAAAGTGCATGGCTACCCTTTCTAAATTTACGGCACTAGGCACTACATATTTGCTATAGGATACAGATCCATCCTCGTATACATTCGATGGGGCTTTTTTTAGATATCCGTTAAAAGTAGACATCACATCTTCGTCAGAAAAATACTTAACGTACTGCATAGCACGCAGCGCAAATTGCAAAATCTGATTGGTCTCGATACCCGAAATTTCATCAAAGAACCACCCGCAACTCGTATACATATACATCGCAAACTTCTGCAACTCTAGTAGTCTAATAGTAACCGTTAAGTCAGCTGGACTCAATTCTTTTTTGGCATAGGTTTGCATAAATTCACTGACCGATTTCTCATTTCTATTTATGAGAATATCTATGTAGGCATCCCTTGCCTCCCAAGGATCTTTTAAATATTGACTAGCCTCTCTTTCGTAAAGTCCTTCTAGATAATCTCGCAGCCAATCAAGACCATCCCGCAGATGACTTCTCCATTCTTGTGTCCAATTAGGTGTGCCACTGCTGCATCCACAGTTGGATTTCCATCGCTCTACACCATGCACACAACTCCAGCTAGAGTTGTCGTGTATTTGTATTTCCCACGTAGGCGGAAACATTTCTAGGTATTCACCATAGTTGGTCAACACTGCTGCATCAGAAGTATCTATTTTATGCAAGCAAGAGGCGAGCGCCATTTCTCCTTTCCTATGATGATGCCCGTAGGTCTCCCCATCCGTAGCCACGTGTACGAGCTGCGGTTCATCATTTTTGTCAAACGAACTTAGAATACTATTAGCAAAGTTATTACCGTCTTCTAGCACACCACTGAAGGCGACTTTTTGTGCGATATCTCCATCATAAAAGAATAGCGCAATGTTTTTTCCCGAAGGCAAGTTTACCAAATATGGCCGTCGTGTATCAAAGTGCTTATCTACACCCGTCCAGTGATCATCCCCCATTCTGCGAAAAGCTTTCGCCTGACGCGGAGCCAGTATGGTATACTTTACACCTTGTTCCGCCAGCACTTCAAGTGTAGCTGTATCCACGGCAGTTTCTGCCAACCATATTCCCTCAGATTCCCTTCCGAATCTATATTGAAAATCACGCAATCCCCATTTCACCTGCGTCACTTTATCCCGCTGATTTGCCAGTGGCATGATCAGGTGACTATGTGCCTGCGCTATTGCTGACCCATGCCCTCCAAACCGTTGTTTACTTATTTTATCAGATTCTAGGATCGCATTATACGTCTCTCGATCCGTCCGCTCCATCCAGCTGAGTAAGGTGGGCCCAAAATTAAAACTTAGGTATGTATAATTATTGATGATTTTGTGGATGAGTCCTGCATTATCAAGTATTCGAGCAGAGGTATTTGGCGCATAACACTCAAAATTTATTCGCTCATTCCAATCGTGAAATGGGTACGCAGATTCTTGTATTTCTATTTCATCAAGCCATGCATTTTCACGTGGCGGCTGATAAAAATGACCATGTATACAAACGTATTTATTCTTATTTGCCATTCCTTTCTTCTATAGTGTTGATAATCTTGCAATTAGATATTGCAGGCAGACTAGATACGTATACCTCGCAGCAGCCTACCTTACCTATGCAAATAACTTGCCTCTTGCAAACATATATTAATGTATCCACATATCAAAGTTATCCAGAAATGGGCTATTTAGGTACTGACTACATTTTGTTTTACGTGGGGTCATCACTGACTAGCCTGAAGGTAGGCAGTCAGTGTCGCTATGATCCGGAGCTCCCTGTTCGGTCGGCCTCCATTATCCTCCTACCGTCGTATATTGGAGTCTGATCCCTACGGTCTCACTCCTTCTCAGCGCTTGCCCAAAGAAAGAAAGAAAGAAAGAAAGAAAGAAGGTCCTTGGATCTAGGTTCGCTTAGTAGCATAAAAAAATGGTTGCCTGTTTGACCAAGCAACCACTAAAAACTTATCTAAATAAAGGTGTTAATGCGTTTATTTGAAGACTTTACCGTGAAGATAGTCCTCACATATCTTCTGACTTACTATAAAGAGCCACGGAATACACAAAACGCTGCATTACCTATCCATTTATTTTATAATCATTTTATCAAATCTCACATTGTGTTCATCAATTATGTCTATTGACCTAACAACTTCTTCTATCCAAAAATCAAGGTTAACAAATTGTCTTGCTACTCTAAAAGCATCACTTTTCGTGAATCTTTTTAGTCTAACAGTGATTTAATTTGCTCTTTGTATTGGATAAATCATAATTTAATTTGAGAATTTATCGGTTATATTTAAAGTATAAAACCAACAGATGAACAATCCTTGCGCGAAGGATGGTAGCAGGCTCCGTGCAACGGAGAGACCAAATGTAGCGCAGCGAAATGAAGGGCCGAGCTTACCAGCGAGCTGCGGATCAGCCTGACCTGAAGTGCTGGCTAAGTAGCGTTGGCCAAGGTCGCGCCCTCATTATCATTAAGGCAAAAGTTCTATAAATAGCGGTATTGATAAAGATAGCGGGAAAGTAAAACCAGCAAGACACCAAGGGAAGATAATAGGTGCTGACCGTCCGCATTGATCAGGTGAGCCGAGGTCGCAAGGACAACATCGAAGAAAAAACCTGCGTAAGCCCATTCTCTTAAAATCTTACTAAAGTCAGTCAAGACAGACATCACACCTAGTATTTTGGCCATGGCGAGCGGAATAACGAACCACGTAGGAAAGCCTAAGCTGGCAAAAAACCCTTTGGCCATATCCGTATTGAAAATGTACATCTGCGCAGAGAAAATAAATAATGCGCACATCAATCCAGTCACTACCCAGTAAGCAATTTTCTGTGCATTCATCATATTAATTTTGATATCAAAGCTCTAAAGTAGATAAAAAAGTACTTGAACCATTATTATTTTTAGAATGAGGGTGACGGGCAATACCATAGTATAGCCTACCGCAGGCAATTTGTTCTTCGTTTTATCTAAAGCAAACTCTAAGACAGCGGGTTGATTTGCCAGCATACCCGATAGTAAACTGAAAGGAATTTTAAAGAACTTGTACCCAATAATCAGGGAGACTAAAGTAGAAAGAATCACGATGACGCCTCCTGTCATAAACAATGTCGCTCCTTCTGCACTGAGCAATACTTCCATAAAAGTATGACCAGATTTGATCCCGATACCCGCTAGTAAAAGTATAAGTCCGATTTGTCTCAAAGTCAAATTTGCACTAAAAGGTAGGATCCACAATATAGGGCCAGACTTACGCAATGCACCCAATACTAGGGACACCACCAGCGGCCCACCAGCATAGCCCAACTGAAAATCAACTCCACCTGGAAGGGCAAAAGTGATCTTTCCGATCAAGAGACCAAGTGCCATACCTAGTCCAAAAGAAAATAAATTGATCTGAGAGAGACCTTCATACGAATTTCCGAATAGTTTATCTATCTGATCTATGTCGTTTCGCTTGACCACCATCTGCACTCTATCTCCGAGCTCCAATACCGTTCCGCCATTGGCTATCATATCGGTATCTCCACGCTGGACTCTGGTAATAATAGCGGAGAATTTTTCTGATAGGTTTAAAGAAGCGATACGCTCTCCTGCCAGATTAGGATTAGAGACAAATACTTTACGCACATCATAGTGCTTTCTATCAAAAGTCAGTTCACTATTTAGTGCATGGCCCATTTCGGCTTCTGCCTTATTGACCAATTTACCTCCACCTACAATTACTATTTTATCTCCTTTTTGAAGCTTAGTATCCATATTTGGTAAGAATTGCTCCCCGCCTCTACTCATACGGCCAAACACCAATCTGCGATGATACTTGTTAAAAAGTTCTCTGATCAACTTACCTTCCATAGCTGGCTGGTTAATCTCAATGGTCTTCCGCAAGATCTTCATACTTACGGGATAATCTTTTTGAAGATCTTCCTGCTCCTGGTCTAAATCTATCTTAAACAGTTTTTGAAAAATAATGTAAGCAATCATTACGCCTAACACGCCCATAGGATACGCTAGCGAATATCCGATAACTGCAGAGTCGGAAAACAACTCCTGATTAAGTTCACTTGGGTTGGCATTATTAATCACATCGAGTATTCCTGCAAGTGCGGGCGTACTGGTCACAGATCCTGACAATAATCCCGCGGCAGTCGCCTTATTCATGTCCAAGAAATAATAAGCAGCAAAAGTAAAAATGGAAAAAATAAGCAGCGCAATAATGCTAAAACTAATATCTATGGCGCCACGCTTCAATAAAGTTCTAAAAAAACTGGGACCACTACTGATACCAATAGTATACACAAAAATTGAAAGCCCTAAAGTGATGATGATATCTGGCACCATAAGATTGGGATCCAGTGCTCCGAATCCTAAGCCCACAAAAAGTACAGCGGCTACTCCTAACTTTGCGCCTTTGATGGCAATGTTACCTACGGCATAGCCAATGGCGATAACCACAAAGAGTAAAAGCAAAGGTGATTCTAAAAATGATTGTACCATAAGTCGTAATCAACAAGGGGCGAAAGTAATAAGTTTTATATAGCTGTACTATTTATATACGCTTATAGTAGTTAGGTGTTCGCTAGATCCGTGTCCATTTACAAAACATGGAATTACTTGCGCTGGACAACCCAGTGATCCTGCTGTATTCCCCAACTTTGTTCGGTACCTTCTGTGTATTTTAGCACTTCGAAACAATTTTCTAAAAGTGCCTTGAAATAAACAGGTGGGTGAAAAGCCGCGTATACTCTGTGCCCTTCTACAGCATTGCCTCTTGTGACGATCTGGTCTGAGTCGTAAATTTTGATTTCTTCTTCTGTGAGAATTCGCTTAAAGATAGGCCCATGAGAGGTTAATAATAAGATCGCTCCCTTTTTGGCTACTCTTGCAAGTTCTGCTATCCAAGCAGAGTGGTTCTCAGCGGATAAGTGCGTAAATATGGATATCCCATAGATGAAATCAAACTGCGCCGGCGGATATTCCAAGGGCGGGTTTATTTCATTCTTGGTAAACTTGACCTCTGGGATATTTTCGATGCACCAGTTGAGGTTGGTCTCATTATAATCAACGCCATGAATATCGCAGTTGGGTAAGAGTGCAGGCATATGGCGAATGATCCTACCTGGACCACAGCCCCAATCTAAAATTCTCTTGTTTTCTAATGAAATAAACGGTTTGACCTGTTCAATAATACTCTTTGCTGATTTTTGTCCTCCAAAGAAATAGCTTTTATAATCTAAGTGAAAAGTCTCGAATATGAGATAATCGGGAGGCAAAATCACCTCTGGATTCTCCTTCAAAAAAGCTTGATTAAGCTTCCGATTTTTGAACTTGATATACTGGAACTTTACCTTGTCAAAGACATGGATAAGGCCTAGCTTTCTGAATGGAGCTGTTATTTTACCTGTATTCATCGGTGCAAAGATATACCCATTTTTTAGACTATAGAAATACAGCGGCTTGTTTTGTAAAGCCTCATACGCGCTCAATAATCATAGCATAACCTTGTCCTACCCCTACGCACATGGTCGCTAGTGCATACTGACGATTGGTTTTGTGCAGTTCTAGTGCTGCGGTATGAACTATACGTGTACCAGAAACACCTAATGGATGTCCGATAGCGATGGCTCCACCATTTGGATTTATTCGTGCATCGTCATCAGACAGACCTAGTTTTCTAGTACAGGCAAGTGCTTGTGCAGAGAAAGCTTCATTGAGTTCGATGATACCTATATCGCTCAGTTTCAATCCTGCTTTAGCGAGTGCTTTCTGACTTGCTCCGACTGGTCCAATACCCATGATACGCGGCTCCACACCTACTACTGCTGAGGAAACAATCCTTGCGAGTGGCTTTAAGTTATATTTCTTGACCGCCTCCTCGGAGGCAACAATCATGGCTGCTGCTCCATCATTAAGTCCTGATGCATTTCCAGCTGTGACTGTTCCACCTTTATCTAGAGGCTTAAATGCAGGCCTGAGTTTTGCTAGAATTTCTGTAGTGGTATTAGCTCTGATAAATTCATCTTTATCAAACAGGACTGGATCTTGCTTTCTCCTTGGAATTTCCACGCCAATGATTTCTTCTGCTAGTCTTCCGCTTACTTGTGCAGCAGCAGCTTTGCTTTGAGACCAGTACGCAAATTGATCCTGGTCTTTTCTATTGATATTATACAACTCTGCTAGGTTCTCAGCAGTATGCCCCATACCGTCTACACCGTATAGCGCTTTCATTTTAGGATTGACAAAGCGCCAGCCAAAACTACTGTCATGCATTTGTGCATCTCTACCAAATGCCTTACTTACCTTGGAAATCACGAAAGGACCTCTTGTCATATTCTCCACTCCACCAGCAAGAAATACATCACCATCATTGGCTTTAATAGCTCGATTGGCATGGACTATTGCTGACATTCCAGAGGAGCAAAGTCTATTGAGCGTCTCTCCCGGTACTGACCACGGAAGTCCTGCAAGCAATGCACACATACGTGCTACGTTGCGATTGTCCTCGCCCGCTTGATTCGCACAACCCATAATAACATCCTCATAAGCATCCAAAGGAATACTAGGATTCCGCTTGACGATTTCTCTTAAAGGAATTGCACCTAAGTCATCTGTTCTAATAGTGGAAAGTGTACCCCCAAAGTTGCCAAATGGAGTACGCACTGCGTCTATAATAAAAGCGTCTTTCAATTTCTATATTTTGCTACGAAGATAGAAATTAGTCTACAATGTTCTTATGGCTTCCGTCACAAAACTGTGGTTTACCAGACATTTTACACATGCAAATACCTGCAGTCTTAGTTTCTTCTGCGACAAATACTGTTGGTGCAAAACTAGTTCCTTTATGGGATCCATCGCACCATGGCTGGTTGGCGGAAGCTCCACAAGAGCACCATGCGTATTTCTCTCCTGCTTTTAAATCTACTCTTACTGGTATTTTCCCTGCTACAATTGCCTTTTCCATCCTACTTGTTTGAATTAAATTTACGTAATGACATCAATGTATAAAAACAATAAGCAGCTACCAAACAATCTAATAGCTATCATCTCAGTTTGGGATGGGTCTAAATAAGGGGACCTCTATTTACTGCCTCCTGGGTCGAAAGTAAGAGTGACTGTTGCGAAGCAAATATGGTCCAGCGGATCATGTTAAGGAAGGAACTGCCACAAGCCTGTGGCAGCATGCAATATCCAAATAAAGAGCTTTTCCCTTAGCCTTAGCTAAGCGACTGATAAGTAACGAAGCATAAAGTCAATTGATTCGCTTAAGAAAATTTTTAATTTTCTGATCGAACAGGAATGTAGTAATTAAAGGTGACCATAAGCAAGTTTTATAGAGTGTTTATTTTAATGGGTATACCATTTTAAACTTACCGACTTACCGTGTAAGCTCCTTTAATAAATTTCACCCTTCACAAAAACAGTAGGGAAGCCATTGCAAACATAACCTTTGGGGTAAAAAGTGAAAAACGTGAGAGTACACGCATACCATTAGACCATGCGTGCTATATTTTCTAGTAAGTAAGCTATGTGTTACTCTGCTTTCAGCTAGTCCACCTTAAAAATAAAAATACTACGAGTTCTTTGAGCAGTGATAGATATATCCTGCTGGAAAGTTGTTGGTTTTCACGATATCATAATTTTCCCAGATGCCCGCAAACTTCTTGGTATGAATTTTAGAATATAAAATTTGAGAGAAAAATCCACCATTTTTTAACAATTCCTTAGATGTTCCTAAAATGAGTTCTGTTTTTTCTTTTGAAAAGAACGTGAAAGGCATAGATGAAATGAAGTTATCTACCTCTCCTTCTACATAGTTCTTTATATTCTCAGCACCATCATTGATGATAATCAACCTTTCGTCTTGGATAGATTCTTTGACTTTTTCGCAAAACTCTTGATTTACTTCAAAAGAATATAGTTTTGCGTCTTTAGGCATACGTTCTAATATTTCCTTGGTAATATTGCCCAGACCCATTCCAAATTCTACGAGTACTTTACCATCTAAAGCTATATTATTACAAATTTCTATTTCAACTTCTCTGCTTGTTTCTGAAATTGCCCCTGTAGTGGCAAAGTGCTTAGTATATTGTAGTGCAGTTGCTAATTTCCCCTTCATAAATTTAATTTCTTGGTTTGAGCTTGGCAAATATAGAAATGCTAACATAATAGTCAGCATGTTTTACAATCAAAATCCCAAATTTACATAATCTTGACTGATAATGAACCATTTATAAAGTGGCACATCATTCGATTTGACCTCCATTCGACAAAATTAAGCCAACAGAATTAATTATTCTGAGCACCGTCTTCTATCCAACAGAGCAACGTATTTCTTTCGCTGTCTGTCAGTTCTTTTGGCCCAGCAGTATTAGATGGTGGCATAGTCCCTTCTTCTATTTCAAACTTGAGCACGCCCTCCATTTCCTGAGCCTTTAGGACATCATACATGGTGTAATCTCCTTCAAAAAATCCAGCTACGTGACAGTTTTCAATAGCACATGTTTTACTGATAATAGGCACTACATCAGCCATGTAAGATCTGGTCACGCTACAATCTTTTGCTTCTCCTCCTCCATCAGACTCATCGTCTTTGCAGGCAAATGTTAATCCTATACAAATTGCAATGACGAGGAATAGGTTTAATTTAGGAATTTTCATATTATTTATTTTATGAAATACAGCGCCACCTAAATCGGGTCGCGCTGTATTGCTCGTTTTTGTTAATTATTTGAGGCAATAAATTTCTCTATTTTACTCGGAGTATGCCCGTCGCCAGATCCTTCTACTCCACCATCCAATTCTTTTTGCAATTTAATCAATCCTGACCAATCTTTTGATTTCGCTAAAGAAGCTTGCAATGGCCAAGATTTAGGATCATGTATTCTATAAGCTGGTCCTGCACCTGCTAGCACAAAAACTAGTCTGGCGGCAGATGTATTTGACAATTCTGTAAAAGTCCTAATACCTGCATTATTTAATACCAATTCTATTTTTGGTCCAATACCTTCTATGACTTGCAATTTTGTTTCATTGACCTTGTAGTCTTTAATGGATTCCTTGGTGTTTTTTTGTTTGAAAGTTACATTGCTAGCTGTAGTTTCAGCTGTACTTTTTTCAGAACTGGTGCTTTTAGACACATTTTTACTAGTAGCAGCCTCGCTTGATTTTATAACTGACGGTTTTGAGGTTTCCTTTTTAATTTTACCAGTTGACTTGGTCTTTCCTAAGTCTCTTCGAGATACGATCTTCCCTTCTTTAGCACTTCTAGTCTCTCCTACCACGGTTTTAGAAACTTCTACAGTACTCATCCCCATCATCTTCTTCATTAATGCGTCAATATCGATTTGTTTCGTTACTTCCACCTCTTTTATTATTTCAATTTCCTTTATAACCTCTTTAGGTTTTTTACTGAGCTCTTTTTTCAACGTCGCAATTTCCTTTTTCATCTCAGACAACTCAGCAGCTCTTTTCTTACCATCTACCATTAACTTCTGCTCCGTTTTTTTCCACTTGGCCTCAACGGTACTGGTATTCTTATTCACTTTTATCAATTCATTCTGCAATGATTTTAGCTTATCCGAGCTCCCTTTATTCGAATCTTTTAGAGCCTTATTCGCTTTTACTAATTCCGCTTTCAGATTAGCTATTTCCTTTTGGTGTTTGCTGGCGTCTTTTGAAACAGATGAAAGATCCGCATTTTTCTTCTTTAAAGATGCCAAATCAGATTGCAGGGCAATTATTGTTTTTTGCTTTTTAGCTTCATCCTTGCTGTAATCTTTTTCGGACTTCGTTATATCATTTTGCAATGATTTCAACCTATCCTCATATATTTTATTTGCATTTTTTAACGACTTATTAGCCTTTGTCAAATCCTCTTTCAGCGTTCCTAACTCTTTTTGATATTTACTAGAGTTGTTAGCGGCAGTTGTAAGATTAGCATTGTCTTTTTTTAGATCGTTGATCTGATTCTTTAACACACTAATGTTGAGTTCAAGTTTAGCTGCTGAATTTTTATGATTGTCACTTAAGCTCCGCAATTGCTTTTCGAGCTTTTGATAATCATTTACCCACTTCTTGATTTCCTTCGTATCCGTGCTAAATATCTCCGTTATTTTTTGAACTTCTTTGACTAAGGCTACAGGTATCTCTTTGGTCAATTCTATTTCTTTCAAGACTTCTTTCTCTACTATTACAGGTACCTCCTTTATTACTTGTACCTCTTTTACTACCTCATTATTTTGCATTAGTGGAACTACTTTTTCCACTAATACTTCCACTTCCTTTACAACCTCGTAGGGTACTTTTACCATCACTTCTACTTCCTTCATGATAGGCACTTCCTTGACCACCATGACAGGCACTTCTTTGATTACCTCTATTTCTTTAATAACCTCTTTTTCTACTAAGATTGGTATTTCTCTAATTACTTCTTTAATGACCTCCTTCTCTATATAAACAGGAACTTCTTTGATTACTTCCTTGATGATTTCTTTAAAAACAGGCACTTTCTCTATAACTTTTACCTCCTTTATCACCTCCTTGATTACTTGAACCTCTACTGGAACTTTGGTTTCCATGTCAACTTTCTTGATGGTCTCCTTAGGCACCTCGTGCTTTACTTGCACAATTTTTTCTTTAATTACCTCTACCTCCTTTATTACCTCTTTAATACTTTCAGTAGCTATTGCCTTTTCTTTTATTAGTTCTACCTTCTTGATAGAAGGTTTTCCTTGTGTTTTTACCAGGACATCATTTTTGACTTTTACTGTTTTGAAGGCCTCTTCTTTCCAAATGATACCTTTTTGCAACATGCACTCTAAAGCAGCGGATGCTTGTTTCGTTGAAATCTTGGCTTGCTTAGAAACCAAAGTTATTAGCTTACTTTTTTCCATTAAATCTGAAATTAAAAATGTTGGTTAAAATACTTCGATAATCATTTGGCTAAAATTATCTATTAGCCCCAGGGCAAGGGTGTAGGATTCAAAATTAATATTTATATACTATTTACTAGCTAAAAGAGGCAATAAATTATAAAAAGCAGCTCACCTGAGACTATTCTACCCGAAAATCTTCTCTATGCGATTGTTAAAAGAGCCCTCTCCTTTTGTTAATTTTATTTTAAATACCTAGAATCTTATTTGACTGTATGTGAATGATCGTTATCATTGTAAAAAAAACATGAAATTTTTTCCATACTTACTAGTAGCATTTTGTTTGATGGCTGTCTTTAGCTGCAATGACGACGATAACAATATCGATGCAGATTTATTTTATGATAATGGCATCAATTCTGCACCTGTCTTCGAAGCAGGCACACACGAGGCTGCTGCAAGATTTCCCCGGTCATTGACCAATAATTTCGCTGGGCAGAAACTAGATAGAGTAGAATTCTACCTTATCAATACGCCGAATACCTGTAAGATCAAGATATATGATGAAGGAGTTGACGATCAGCCTGGAGCTTTACTTTATCAGGCTGATGTTACCAGTAGCGCTTTACCTAATGCATGGGTAGACCATACGCTTACTGATGATGTTACTATTTCGAATAAGGATTTGTGGATTGCTGTAGAATTTTCTCACTTTGATGAGCGTAATACGCTTGGATGCGATGTAGGCCCCGCAGATGAAAATGGAGATTGGGTACTTGAAGCCAATGAAGTCAACTGGGAAACGTACAGAAACTTTACCTCTGATGCCGTGGATATCAATTGGAATATTCGAGGACACGTAGAGTAAATCTTTATTCTATTTTTTATTTTTATTAAAATACAGCTGACACACCAAATCTTCTTGGATCTGCACAAGCCTGCAGATGCTTACCCATTTTACTGATGCCGTGGACTCCACCGAAGAACATGTGATTTTGATCCCAAATTTTGTGTGGCTCCGACGGTTTTTCCTCGAAGGCTTCAAAGAATTCAGCCTGCAACTGATTTTCGTGGAAGTGCATTCGAGGTGCTTGGATCGCTTTTGCTAAACTATGCTTATTTGAAAACAATTGTTTAATGGTTTGACCTATTGCAAATGGTATCCTAGAAGCACCACCAGAACCCAGAATCAGTTGTAATTCATTTTGCTGATTTACAATCATACTCGGAGACATCATACTATTGAGCCTTCTGTTTTCTTTCCAGCTATGCGCCCCCTGGGGCAATAGAAATAATTCTCCCAGCATATTATTTAGTTGCATCTGAGTGCCTTTGATAAACGTACCATTGCCCTCTCCTAAAGAAGTAGTCAAGGCGATAGCGTTCCCCCACTTATCCAAAATATTAAAATGAGAAGTTCCTTTAGTGATAGTATCATTTCCCCAGCTGGCTAGCTTATTGGTAGCATTAATTCGATCATATTCTCCTACCTGATATTCGATATCCAACAGATTTTTATTTAGCCGTTTAATTAATGCGGCTGTGTCTTCGGATTGCATACTAGCAACAAAGTTAGCTAATATCACGCCGCCTATACTTGGATTATTTGCGGAGTGCAGAGTATGGTTCCCAAATTTTGTTCGCAGCGGAGTCGAAGAATTTACTTTATAATTTTCAAAATCCTTGCGTTGCAAAAAGCCGCCTTTATCTTGATTCGTTTTTGCTATTTGTGCACCTATTTCTCCCCGATAAAAACCAGCCACACCTTCGCTAGACAGAAAAGATAGAAAATCAGCCATCATCGGCAGGCAAATGATATCCCCTTCCTTTTTCATTTCTTCAGCCTTCATAAAGATTTCCTTACCCGCATCGCTATATGTCAAGATCGGTTTCAGCAATCCAAAATCGATAGCTTGAAATGCATCTACCGCTACGCCCTTTTTTGCCAATGCAATAGGTATCGCTGCCAATTCACTAAAAGGCATAGTCCCAAAATGCGATTGTAAATGAAACAACCCTGCCATCGTGCCAGGCACAGCTACCGATGCTGCACCTATATAAAAGGACTCTTTGTCTTTGCCAAAGTCTACCTCTATTGGAAAAAAATCTATCTCTGGTCGACTCCCTCTACTGCTCGGTGTTTGGCAGAAAAAATCCAAGAATTTTACGCCTTTATCGGGCTCATAGGTAAGCGCAAATCCACCTCCCCCAGCCGATGCCATACACGGCTCCGCTACAAACATAGTCAGATGAGCAGCCACCGCAGCATCGAAGGCATTACCGCCTGCTCGAAGAATCTCCCTAGCAGTATTTAGCGTTTCTTGATGACCAGCACTAATGCCTTGTTGCATCTATTATCTTTTGGGCAAAGATATTTTATTATGTAAACTTTTTAGAATAAGATGATTTGGGTGTGATCAGAAGGTCTGCAAGATGCCGAATACAAAGAGATCATCAGATAAAAGCGCACAAAGCAATGCACATATATTTCAAAACTTTCCTTAGAGGTAATTCCTTACCTTACCAGCATGAACAAGAAGGTTATCATATTGGGGGCTGGTTTGTCGGGGCTACTCACGGCAACACTACTCAAAAAACAGGGCTTTTCGGTAAGAGTACTAGAGGCTCGCACACGAGTAGGTGGACGAATACATACCGCGCAGTTAGCACTTGATACAGCAGTTGAAATGGGTGCCACCTGGTTTGAAAACAGCACACACATCTCATACAATTGCTAAAAGATCTTGGTTTAGGATACTTCAAGCAATTTACCAAAGGAACCGCTTTCTTCGAACCTTTTTCTTTAGCACCACCTCAAAAGATAGATGTGCCAGACCAGGTGCCGAGTTATATAATAGGGGGAGGATCGCAGACAATCATAGATACCTTAGCAGCTCAGTTGTCGGAAGAGGAACTTTTGCTCGATAGTGCGCAGCGCGTCGTAAAAGATATCATAAGTAAGTATCCAACAACTTAGCAAATACAGATATTTCAATAGCTTTGTGTCATGGAATTTTTCCCTTTTGCTAGTCTTACTATAGCCGGCACGCCAGTACTACTTTGGTCATTAGCTTTTGCGGCTATCATTATCCTTGGAATTTCTAAGGGTGGCATAAAGGGGATTTCCGTAATCCTCATAACCATGATGGTCTATGTCTATGGTGGAAAGGGGTCAACAGCTGTACTCATGCCCTTGTTAATCGTAGCAGACTTACTAGCCATTATCTACTATCGAAAGCATGTACAATGGCATTACCTCGTCAAGCTGTTACCAGCGATGTTAGCAGGTGTGCTCTTAGGAACCATTATCGGAAAGGAACTACCGGAAGAACTCTTTAAGCAAGGGATGATCGGAATCATTCTACTCTCTGTTGTAATCCTAATTTACTGGGAAAAGTATCCTCCAAAAAAAGTGCCTGATAATTGGGTGTTTTCTAGTTTCTTAGGTCTTGCAGCAGGCGTAACTACTATGATTGGACACCTAGCAGGCCCTTTCGCAAATATTTATTTCTTAAGTATGCGTATGCCTAAAAATGAATTTATCGGAACAGTGGCTTGGCTTTTCTTTTTAGTAAATTTCATCAAACTACCCATCCATATATTTTACTGGAAGACTGTTAATCAAGAAAGCTTTATCCAAAGTCTTAGTTTACTACCCGCCCTCTTTATTGGATTTACAATAGGTGCCTATTTTGTAAAAAGTATCAGGGACCAAAGCTATCGTAAAATGATAATTATCATCACTGGTGTAGGAGCGCTAGTGCTATTATTTAAGTAAGTTTAAGTAAGCTACTATTTCTTGTCCAGATCATTTAGTTGAGTGTCAATTTTTTCGACCATCTTCGTTCTAATTTCTGTCCATTTTTCAATTTTCATTTTTAAGGCTTCTTTTGCTATGTCATCTGTAGCTGCTTTTAATTCTACTTGGAGAGCCTCTATTTTTATAGAAATTTCTGCCAGACTATCTTTTCTCTTTTCAATAGTTTCCGCTGCATCTGCTTTGTCAAAAATAACACTTTCTGGATCGGGCGTATTCACATCTGGCAGGTTGACATGTAATTTTTTAGGGATAAATATAGTCTCCCCTACTTGTCGCTGATTCATAAAATTTGGTGACACGATCTCTATTTTTGCTTCATGTAATGCATCTAACATATGCCCATGTAGCCGTGAAGTAGCACTCAGTACAGTCTTTATTTCTTTGACCATTCCGTATACTTTATAAACCACAGAAAAATCTCCCAAAGTGGTAATTCGCACAAAAGCATCCGTCAAGCCAGCTCTATTAGCAGCGTCTATAAGCGTCTCCTCAATTTTTGATCGTGGGACATCGTACCCAAGTGAGCATTCCCCACTTATAAAGGTTCCATTTGAGCGCGTTACTCGTACTGGATTAGTAGTAAGATACAAATTTGGTAAGGTGAGCAAATCACTACTTTCTGTTTGCATTTCGGTATGAAAAAGACCTCGTTCAGTGATCCTACCAAAGTGATCATTGACCGTCACAAAATCCCCTGGCTTAAAATTGCTGATCATTCTAAGCATAATTCCAGCAAGACCATTACCAATAAAAGTAGCAGAACTCAATGCCAATACTGCCGAAATAACTATACCCAATAAACTTGTAATCTGACCTTTTAGCGCAGAACCCATTGGTAGGGCAAGTATAACGGCTATGGTACCTATCAGCCCCAATAAAAACAACACGATTGACCTAATTAACCCCCAATCTGACTTGCCAGATGCCTGTCGATCTAAAAATAGTTTTGCCAAATAAAACACCCCCGAAAAGATGAGGATAGTCATAAATGTGCTGCCAATATAGGCCCAAATAGAGTACAAAATTTCCATAAACATTAAATTCTATTACTAATAATGAGTTTCCTACACATTATTAGTAATCGCAATATAATGGATCATACGATTTTCTTTTTCCTTTGTGCCACATTTTTGGTAAATTGTTCTAGACACACTCACTGATTCACTATCCAAACTAAATAAAGACTGTAACTATATTGTCATAGAGTCGCCCAAAAATCAGAAGATAAATGGATCAAGAATTGCACGATATTGTCGTCTCTCTAAAAAAACAGAATGCCAATTCAGTTTACGAATTATTGAAGGCTCAGCGTCGTATGGCCGAGCTTGAAAAAAAGGTTGAGATCATACAGCAGTCGATACTTACACTTATCAAAGAAAAAGAAGATCAGATTCAAAAACGTAACCGTCTTACGATAGCTCGTCTCCATGAATTGAAACGCTTTTTGAAAACAGAAAAGTAAATAGACTATAAAATTACAACTTTTCTTCTTGCTTATATTGTATATGCGGGCGATGACCTACGAAGGGTGCTTTGAGCAAATACGCAACTTGATTTACTTTGTCCTTTTCCATGTGTGTATCCAAACCATAAACCAATTTTCTGTTGTCTACTTTTTGGTAGGTTCTAAATATTTTGTCCCAAATGGAAAATATATTTCCATAGTTGGTATCCGAATAAGGTTGTCGATAATGGTGATGTACCCGATGCATATCTGGCGTCACAATTAACCAAGATAGTGCAGCATCCAACCACTTTGGCATAGTTACATTTGAGTGATTAAACTGCGATAAGGTGACAGATAAAGCTTGATAAAGTAAAACCATCCAAACAGGCGCTCCCACTACGACCACCGCCACTAAAGTAAATACAAAACGAATTACACTTTCTCCAGGATGATGACGGTTAGCACTGGACGCATCCAAGTCCATATCCGTATGATGGATAAGATGAAACTGCCACATCCAAGTGACGTGATGCTCTACCCAGTGTGCAAGCCATGCACCTAAAAAATCTAAAAGCATGACACCGAGCAATGTGAACAAGATTAAAGGCATAGGAAATAAATGGATGATACCTATCTGATTTGTATCTACGTAATTACTTACAGCAATTAATATAAAAGCAAAAACAAAATTTACTATGATTGTCGTGAAAGTGAAAAATAAATTTAAGCCGAGATGTTTTATTTTATTGTTCTTAAATTGGAAGTAGGGAACTACATTTTCAAGAAGCAAAAAGAAGGACAACCCACCAAATAAAATGATCGTGCGGTGCAATGATGATATCGTTTCAAAGTAGCTAACTAGGGCTTCCATATTCTAAAATTTAATCTTCAAATTTAGGTTTTCTTTTTTCTATACTGGCTTGCATGGCTTCCATCAAATCATTGGAGTAGATCATGCCCGCATTCCAAACTTTTGTATATTCTAGGCCGTCTTCTATGCTGTGTTCTTGGGCGTAAGCAAGCACTTTTTTTGTTCCCCGAATGACTACAGGAGACTTTGCTGCGATAGTAGTAGCTATTTCCCTAGCATACGCATAAAGTGCTTCTTGACTGCTAAAAGATTGATTACACAGTCCGATTTGTACGGCTTCTTTTCCCGCCAATTTTCTTCCGGTGTACGCTAATTCGGCCATTATTCCTTGCGGTATTTTTTGTGGTAATCTTTGTAGGGTACCCATATCTGCGACTAATCCCATGTCTACTTCTTTGATGCTAAAGTACGCCTTATCCGTACAATACAGCATATCACACGCGGATGTCATATCTACTCCTGCGCCTACACATGCTCCGTGTATAGCAGCTATGACAGGTTTTGTGCATTTATCTACAGCGGTAATTGCATCCTGTAATCGCTGTAAATCCTGACTGAATTTTTCTCGTTTTCGCGCTTCACAAGTGCCTTCATAGGATTGTGCTATTTGCATCAATGCACTCAAATCCATTCCTGCACAAAAGTTTTTTCCTTCTCCCTTTATCACCACTACCCGCACTCCAGCATCCAGGCTCAATGCATCGAATATAGTTTTTAATTCTGCCCAGCCTGCAAAGTCTAAACTGTTTGCTTTTGCTGGACGATTGATTTTTACGGTAGCTATTTTATTTTCTGTAGATACCACAAAGGCGTTATAGGACATGTACTTTTTTGTACAAGGTAAGTCAAATATGGCGAAGATAAAAACGGGTTTCTTTAGGAAAACGCTAGCTCTTCTATAGTAGTTTTTTTATTATCATTTTGGGCGCTTGTATCCGGTGATCCGTTTGTATGCGGCACTTGCTAGACCTATTCAGAATATGCCTGGCTTGTATTCCCTAAGGCTCATCCATCGCCAGTCATTTCTTCATTAGGTCTAGCCAGCACCTTATATCACTTCTCCCCAGAGCGCGGGATTTGAAGCTATAATTTTAGGATTATTTTAGCGTGCAATTTGTCACAATTTTAGAAAGAAAAATACCGCCAAATTGGATCTCGACTAGTTATTCAGCCAGCAATGAAATGCTAGGCTTTTTATCTTCTTCTTTTCCCAGTCAGGAAGTACTGAACTTTTATGTCAGGCCCGCTTGTGTAAATGCTCTTCAGCAAACAAGCATTCGGTAATCTAATTTTTATTTCTGAAAACAAATTCACTAGATGAAAATACAAACTCCATCGCCTTCGGCAAAATGATCTTCCAACCTTCGGCGTAGCGTAAGCTTAAGCAAGCCAAGGCGTAGCCGCGCTAGGGGCAATGGATAGAAACGGCATTCCGCTTGTAAAGGCGTTGCAAGGCAACGTCTTTACAAGCGGGATATAGTGTATAGCCAGGTGACGGTGCCTTTCCGATAGCCATCGGAAGGCTCGGCATGACCCCAAAAAAGAAAAATCGAAATTTAAGAAAAAAATATCTAGGAAGAAGGAGGCGTGACAAGGGTCTCCTCGGGAACGCGCTCATCAGGGATACCCATAAAATTTTCGAGCTCTTGCTCTAAGTATAATGCCCGTGAACGGCTGCGTAAATAAGGGGTAACTTTAATATGCTCCTCTCCCTCTGGCCCATTGTACAGCATGTAAAGATGATAATATTTATTGCCAGAGTCGGCCCAAGTTTTTGAGTAGAACTGACGAATGTTTGACCTTAGATAACGCTTATTTTTATATAAGAGCCTAGGGATCTGCTGCACATGCAAGTATTGATCATCGACATCAATATGCATTTTATTTTCTCTGTATTTTATAAACCTATAAATAGCTCCAGCGAAAAGCGAAAGTGAGGAAAACATCAGCGGCACGCCAATAGTTGCCGTTCCGCCAGTAAGACTAACCATGGCAGCAAAAAAGAGTATAGAACCAATCGACATAGCGATAATTGCTAGCCAATCCGTAAAATCGACAACACTAATATTCAGCTCGCCTTTATACTCAAAAACATCGATGTCCACTTGATTTCCAACTATAGGTTTTTGATTGGTAGATGGCTTACTAAAAAGGGCTTTTAGGACATGCTGGAAAGAAAAAATTTGATGACATGAACCGCATTTCGCTATTTTGTCATGGATATTAATATCCTTTGCGTCTGCCTTGTTAGAACAGTTAGGGCAGGTGACGGATGAACCCTTCGTATCACTCATTTTACGGTGAAGTTTTGTTTCCGCCTCTTTATATTCACCTTCGAAAGGGTCTAGTTGCATAGAAAATTTAATTTTAGGTATGTACATCACAAAAATAAGGAAATAAATTAAACCTACTGATCTGTGGCATTATGCTATATAATCATGATGTGTATATCTCTGTTAACCAATATATAATAAGTGATCTATATTTTCTATTTTGATTTTACGTAATTTACAGATGGACAATGAATTATCCCAAGCGTGCGCTTGTTATAAAGTTTTAGACTACTTGGATAAAAAAGGGAAGTTTTTTGCAACGGGCTGCTGCTTGGTCCGCTCTTACTAAAAACACCAATAAACATGCGCAAGCAAGGAATCATATTTTTACTTTTATTTATCGGACTTTGGTCTTGCAGAGAGGACGTGGAAAACGTCACTGCTACACCACAAAGCTTTGCGCCAGCCCTTTTCGATGACTACAATGCCAAGGAGAATATCGTTATAAGTTCTGTGACTGGATTTGTAACAAACGAGGCTGGGGAGCCACTTATCGAAGCGCAAGTTAATCTCAATGGTTCTATCGCTGAAACAGATGCTTTTGGCCATTTCTTTTTCATCGAGAGACCGATGAATTCAGAGGGGACTACGGTCAATATAAGTAAAGTAAACTTTCACCAACAAAGTAAGCTATTTTACCCTCATGCCGATGCTATGGAACATTTAGAAATAATAATGCCCGCAGTAAAATCTAATGATGACGCTCCTAGTGGCTTGGGAACGGGAATTTTAAATTTGCATGAAAATATAATCGTAGAGTATGCTAGTAATTCCTTTTTGAAGATTGATGGCACCCCGTATACTGGAAATGTACATATAGAATCAAGCTTAGTTAAATCTGACACAGATGATTTTTTTAAAAAATCGCTCGGTAATTTGCAAGCTGCAAATGCAGAAAACAGACTAGTAGGCCTAATACCAGAAGCGCTACTCTATTTTGCATTTAGAAATGATAATGGAGAATCACTTTCAATAAATGAAAATGCAGAAACAAAAATGACCATACCCATGGACCATATTACAGAGGTGTCTGCAGCCTGGTACTTCGCTCAAGATTTTGGATTGTATACGCCGAACACTACTTTCTCGATAGATCCGTCTGGAAAAACAGCTAGTCTCAAACTTCAACATAATGTACCGATTCTGTTTGGACAGAGCTATCCTTCTGAGAAAACAACGCTGCAGTTATTCGCTGCAAATGGTATAGATGTTCTTGAGAATGTAGAGGTAAATATCGCAAATGAAGTTGGACAGAATCCTACTGGAGCGGCGACACTTTATGGTGGATATACTAATAGCCATGGTGTACTCGAGGTCATTATGCCTACTGATAAACCAGCTACACTAAGCGTAATAGATGCATGTAATAATGTAGTTTACAACGAGACTGTAGAATCAGGGAATGCAATACTTAAATTAGAGCAAGTAACGCTAGCAACGGTTACCGGTGACATCTATGATTGTATGGTCGTACCAGCGTCAAATACTACGCTTGCAGTGGTGCAAGGAAATCAGCTCCAATATCACTATGTTCCGAATTCGAGTTTTAATTTAATGTTGCAAACGTGTAATAATGGATTATTTAATATCCAAGGTCTAGAAAGCTCAAGCGGAGACGCAAACGCTGGTACTGCCGCAAACTATGATCTGAATGCAGGAGCAGAATTAGGCGATATCTTTACTTGTGAAATGCCAGCAATAAATGAACTTCGGATAGAAAATACAGGTACCGCAGAAACATTCACTTATCCTATAACCTCAGCTGCCATAAGTAACACGAATGAACTTACTTCTTTTAGGAGCACTAATAATCCACCTATAGATATTAGAATTAATTTTACTGGCAGTAGTGCAGGAGATTACAGTGCAGGTATTCAACACTCGATAAATAGGATTTGGGATGACGAGAGTGGTTTTAGATATGCTGGTGACGCTGAAATATTTATAGTTACGCGTTTTGGAAATGATAATAAAATAATCTTGGGAGAATTTGAAGGGGAATTCACAAACGAACTCACAGGACAGTTAGATAATATAAAAGGTACTTTCAATTTTTACGAAAACTAAAAGTATAATAAATTTTGCCTTATATAAAAAGTAGGCTTGAGTAACGAACAGACATTAATAGTAAACTGCCAAAAAGGAGATAAGAGAGCTCAATATCTCTTAGTCAAGCAATATTCGTCTATGATGATGAGTATCTGCCGCAGGTATGCCCGCGATACGGACATGGCTAATGATATGCTACAGGAATCACTGATACTTGTATTCAGACACATAGAAAAGTTTGAAGGCAAAGGATCTTTTGAAGGATGGATAAGAAAAATAACGGTACGTGCGTCTCTTCAATGGGTAGACAAAAAGTGGTATAGAAATGAGAAGAACCTGGTAGGTATGCTACCAGAAACCGAAATTAACAGTGATGTATTTATTCATCACGACGCAGATATAATTATGGAGATGGTCAATAGCCTACCTGATAAATATAAAGTTGTATTTAATCTTTACGTGGTTGATGATTATAACCACGCAGAAATAGCAGAAGAATTAGATATAAAAGAAGCGACATCGAGATCACATTTACTGCGTGCTCGGAAAATGCTGCAAGATAAATACTTGACCTTGTACAAAAATGAAAATATAAAAAAGGCTTTCTAAGTAAAAAGAAGTCCTACATAATATAATAATAAACTAAGATGAAAAAAGATTTTTTCTATAAATGGCACCAAAGTAGCTTGACAAAGCACAGTACTGAAGTAGACGTAGATTTGCTGTGGGCCGCTATAGAACCTGCGGTAGACGAAATAAACAACAAGCGAAAACGCAGAAGAGGATTTTTCTTTTTTCTTTCTTTCGTATGTGTTTCTGTGATAAGTATAGGTTTCATAAGCCTTTTCATTCCAACTACAAGTCCATATTCTGCACGTATGTCTAGTGATCGTAATATGAAAGTTTATGATTCAAAACAAGGCATACAAATTGATGCAATATCCATAGACAACAATAAGTCCACAGCTGATAAAACAGCGGCTGATGCGCTCCCCTCTTCGTCGAACACACAGACCAGTTCAAACACAGTTTCCTCCAGTTCCATTATTTCACCTGCTAAAACTGTAAGAAATGATTATCCTAAAGAAAAGACTAGTAAGCATTTTCGATCGCTTTCTACATCCAAAGTACCTGTAAAAATTTACGAACCTACGCCTAATGAGAAATTAAGTGTAGCAGCTAAATCTGCAAGTGTAAAAACGACCATAAATAATGAAGGTGCTATTTCTGATATTATCATAAGCAATGATGATATCAGAAAAGCATTGGTCGTAACCGATAGGTTACCTATTGATTTTAATCCTTTCTTGAGGATTGATCCTGCTGACGATAAGAAATTACCTACAGCAGCTATTGATATTGAGAGCGCTCCTAAATTCACCTTTTCCGTGGGTGTCTATTCTGGTTTGGCATTTGCCCAAAAAACATTGGAGCAAAAGTTTTCAACTGATTCAGATGAGGTATTCATCCTCAGAGAAGGAACTGAAAGTAGTTTAGAAGTTTGGACGAATGGAGTAACTGGTAAAGCAAAACACAAATCCGGTTTGAGTCTGGCAGCTGGAGTTCAATATGTAAAAATTGCGGAACGTATGCAGTACGACACAGACTATCTACTAATGGACTCTATCGCTAACCAAGTGATAGGATACTCTAATAATCTACTAGGAAGCAGATCTACCATTTATGGTTTTGAACCGAATAACACACTCTTTGACTTAGAGTATAATTTCTACAACAACTATCACTTATTAGAAATACCGATTTCGATTGGCTACCAAAAGCAACTGGAGAACTGGAACTTATGCGCTAGAGCAAGTTATATCCAAAATATTTCTTTGCGCACTAAGGGTAGAATTCTATCGAGTCCTTACCAAGCAATAGATATCAGTAAATCTGATAGTGAGGTATTCAAAAGTAAGTTATCTAGCTCTTATGAGTTAGGCTTTTCTACTGGATATAGAATTACGCCAAACGTAGCGTTAGCGGTAGAAGCGTTTTATAGATACATGCCTGGGTCAGTTACCACTGACTCCTATGGCTTAACTCAAAAATATAATTGGACAGGCTTGAATGCCTCTCTGAATTACCTATTTTAATACAGTGGCAAACATACAAATGAAGTATATTTTTTTGATAATAGGATTGACTATCGGTATGCAACACTTAGCATTTGGACAACCTTGTCCCATTGGAGATGTAGTGCTGTCTTCTCAAGAAGAAGTTGATCAATTCAATTTAGATTATCCAAATTGTTTTTCAATAGAAAATTCCTTGATCCTAGCGGAGGACGGCTCTGGCTCCCCTATTGTCAATATCAGTTCTTTATCGAGCATTATAAATATTGGTGACTCTTTAGTTATTTCAAATTGTAGCGAATTAAGGTCTCTTGAAGGACTGGACGCCAATATATTTTCAAGTCTTCAAGCAATAAATTTTCGAAATAATCCACGATTGAGTAGTTGCGCAATCGATGCATTGTGTGCATTAGATAACAACGGTACTGTACAAGTAGCATTAAACAATAATGATGCGGGGTGTAACTCTATTGAAGAGGTACAATCCGCATGTATAAACCCAGACTGTCCTAGTGAGATAGATGGGTTTACATTATTGGGAGAGTTTGAAGGGCATACCTACTATCTTTCTGATAATACCACCTTATGGGAAAATGCAGCGACAAACGCTAAACAATTGGGAGCTGGGGATGGCTATTTGTTATCAATACAATCAATGGAAGAAAATGATTTTATAACTTCTAAAATTAACTCTGAAATATTCTTTGGATTAAGTGATAAGCTCAATGAAGGTGATTTTGTATGGGAAGATGAAAGTACTGTAGATTTTGTAAATTTCGCTTTTGATCCTATTATCAATAACAATCAAGATAATTACGGTCTAATGAATGCTGCAACGGGCAAATGGTCTTTAGCAAATAGTTTTGAAACTAGGTTATATGTAGTAGAGCTTCCTTGCGAAGCGCTACAGCCAGATTTAGTATTGACTGATTTGAGTACCAATGTAAGCGTTATGGGTACCAATGAAGAAGTGCCATATCAAGTCAACGTAAGAAATATTGGAAATAAAACTGCACTGGTAGATTCTATCATTATCAATGTATATCTATCAAAGGATCGGATATTAGACCTAAGTGTAGATTCATTAGCTGGGGTAATCCCAACGGGGAATATCAACCCAGAAGGAAACAATCTCCCAACGCCTACAAATGCTGTAATAAGAGTCCCCAGAAATATCCAAGGATCACATTATTTTATTGCACAAATAGATGTTGGCAATAAGGTCGATGAGCGCTTTGAAGATAATAATATAGTGGTTAGTGACAACACAACCTCTGTGATAGATCTAACTAATAAATGCCTTGGCGGTATTAATAATATATGGACACAAACCCAATTAGACACTTTACTCAATAGCCTCGATGAATGTACTATTCTAAATGGGAGCTTGAATCTTCAATCCGTAGACCTAAGCGGCGAAGTAAGTGATGAACCTATTAACAGTTTACAGGGACTTTCGCAGATAAAATGGATTGAAGGCGGATTCAGTTTAGAGGGCCTGGCTGAATTAGAAAATTTGAACGGTATTGAAAATTTAGAAAAAGTAAGCGGTGTTTTGAGCATATCTGAAAGTGTATTATCCGAGGTGGAGCAATTATCTTCTATTGATACGCTTGGTGGTTTGTTCATCATCAACAACCAAAATCTGACAAACTTAACAGGCTTAGAGGGTGTAAACAAAATATATGGAGATCATTTTATAGACAATAATCCTGCGTTAATCAGTCTATACACTATGGATGATCCTCTTAGTGCTATTGACTCTTTTGTAATAACCAATAATCAAAAATTAAGCGAATGCAATATTGAATACATTTGTGAATCCTTGAATAGTGACCTTGACTATCGATTTGAAAACAATGGTCCAAACTGTACAAGCAATCAAGATGTAGAAGATTTATGTGGGATTTTATTTCCCTTGAATTTTGAAATATTTAATGATCTCAATGCAAATGGAACTAGAGATAATGGCGAACCCAACCTTCCTGATGGCTATGTAACGGTAGAAGAGATTCAGTCAAAATTCTATATGGGCAACCAGGATTCCATGAGAGAAATTAATCTTCCTCGTGGAGCGTACACAATCAATTTTGATCCAATCCAATTTTCGGATTGGCAATTGACCACTGCACTTAGTCAGTTCAGTGTAATACAATCTAGTCTATCTACTTCTTCTCCTATTTCCATTGGACTGCGTGGTATAAACAATGGCGCAGACGAACAAGCAGATATTATCACCTATATAAATAGTCCAAAAGCTAGATGCTTTGAGACAATAGAGCTACAGATAAATGCCAAGAATACTGGTGTCTCCACCAAAAATGGAAGATTATTTGTAAAGGTAGATCCAAGGGTAGAAATTATATCTTTCACCGATTCTCCAGACGAAAGCTTAGGAGATGGTGTTTTTGGATATGACTATGCAGATTTATATGCTGGTCAGAGTGCTACCAGGCGCATAAAAGTAAAAATTCCAAGCCCTGAAGACTACCCTCCTGGAACCATGTTAAATTTTGAAAGTTACGTGCAAACAAACACAGCGCAGCGTACTGCAGACTTCTTCTACAATACAGAACTAAAGTGCTCTTACGATCCGAATGATAAGGCCGTATATCCAAGTAGAGAAGGGAATATTAATCTGATAGATGAATATCTGACTTATACCATTAGATTTCAAAATACTGGAAATGATACTGCTTATAACGTGGTGATCCGAGATACACTAGATGAGTTTCTCGACTTCAACACTTTTCAAATGACGTATAGTGAATTTAATGTTTCTCCAAAAATTGATATTCGAGACGGGCGTTTTTTAACTTTTCAGTATGATGATATTTATCTTCCGGATAGCCTAGTAGACTATGCTGGAAGTCAAGGATATCTGACTTACAGAATAAAAGCTAAGGAGGATATAGAAGAAGGTGTCAGACTGTTAAATACCGCACACATATATTTTGACTTTAATCCTGCCGTAGTAACTAATACTGTAGTCAGCAATATGTTTACGGATTTGCCTGCTTGTGAAGTAAATACGTTATTTTTTACGCAACAGGCTCAAGTAGATGAATTCAGTCTGACCCACAGAGACTGTGAACGTATAAAAGGAACTCTCATAATTGAAGGAAAAAATATCACCAATTTAAACGGTTTAAGTAATATTTCCTCGATAGATGGAGATGTAATTATTCAAAATACAAATATCAACTCGCTGGATGGACTTAACAACCTTCAGTCTATATCTGGGGATATAGAACTAATCAATAATGATAATTTAGAAGACTTCTCTGGAATAGAAGAGCTTACTAGGATTGAAGGAAATTTAGTTATAAGCGACCATATTAACATGACTAGTTTTCAAGGACTAGAAACTGTATTGGGCATTGGAGGTGATCTCGTAATTGAAAATAACAATTCATTAATAAATGCTCGCGGATTTGAAAATCTTAATAAAATAGATGGAGATTTTTATTGTGGACAAAATAATCAACTTACTACTTTTAATGGCCTGAACAATCTACTTACCATAAATGGAAAATTTACGGTAGTGCAGAATAACATGCTGGATGGATTGACGGGATTGAATGATCTTATCTCTATTGGCAGTGATTTTACAGTTGAAGAAAATGCTGCATTGAAAAGTCTGATAGGAATAAGTAGCTTAGAAAATATTTATGGTGATTTTGAAATTCTGAATAATAGTCAGTTAAGTACACTGATCGGTATAAATAATATAAGCACGATTAGTCAGAATCTAAAGGTACAGGCCAACAATGCTTTGATCAATTTTGATGGTTTAGGATCTTTAGAAAATATAATAGGAAAATTAGAAATTTTAGACAATCCTAATCTGAAAAGTTTAGAGGGGCTCGAAAATTTAGCTTTAGTAGGAGGAAACTTCAATTTAGATACCAATAATAATTTAGAGACTTTGAATGGACTACAAGGATTAGAAAAAATTGGTGGTTTGTTTAATGTCATTTTTAACAATAAACTAGAAAATCTGAGTGGCCTTGATAATCTACTTATACTAGAAGGAGGGCTACAACTTTTCAATTGTTCTTTGGTAACACTAACGGGATTAAACAAGCTTGAATTTCTTGGTAATCTCATCGTAAGCCCAGCAGAAAACTTAGAAAACTTTTCTGGGCTAGAGCAATTGAATACCATAGCAAATGACTTGATCATTAAAGGAAATAAATCCCTTTCCAGTGCAGATGGACTGACTAATATAAAGACTATTGGTGGAGATCTTGTTTTTGAATTTACAGATATAAATAGTCTAGCTGGATTTGACAATTTGGAGCGTATTCAAGGAAGTCTGTTATTCATAAATAATAAGAACTTAGAAAATATCGCTTCGATGGCTAGTTTACAGGTTCTCGGTAATGATTTGATGATAGAAAGCACAAAACTAAAACATTTAAATGGTCTAAGAAATGTGAAGAAAATAGATGGTCAAGTGACAATTATAGAAAACGATAGTTTAGCGATTTGTAATATTATTAGCGTCTGTAATTTTCTCGATGATGGTCATGAAGCAACTATTAATAATAATTATACTGGCTGCAATAGCTCTCCCGAGGTTGAAGAAATGTGCAACCTGCTTGAAGATAATGATAACGATGGCGTTATTGCTGCAGATGACTGTGATGATAATAATCCTAATGTTTTTCCAGGGGCAACAGAAATACCAAATAATGGAATAGATGAAGATTGTGATGGAGAGGATTTAATACAGAACGCCACGCATCACTTGCAGAATAATATAATTCATGTTTATCCGAATCCCGTAGATGAATATATTACTGTAGAACTGAGCAATCTAAATACAGTCCTTAGCTATGAAATAATAAATATGGCTGGACTAGTAAAATTCAAAGGAAATTTACGTCAACATAATGCACAAATAAACATAGCAGAATTAAATGCAGGAATGTATTTAATGAAGATATACGACACAGCAAGCGGAATCTATATAGTAGATAGATTCGTCAAGCTGTAAAGAATAATGGTAGGTTACTGTGTAAGAGGTATTGAATGAGAATTGAACTTTTGCGAGCGATTTTCTCATTCTTTACCTATTTTTTTGGTAGGATCGATAGCAAATGTAAGTCTTTTATTGTAAGGAGTCAACCTTCATACTACTGTCACCCCTGGCAATGACCCGACTGAACTTTCCCGAGCCTTTGAAATCACAGTCAGAGAGCCTATTTTCTGTGATGAAAATTTAATTTCTATAGCATCAGAAAGTAGACCTAAAAACGCATCTTCTGTAGTACGGAGACTTTCTAGGAGGGGGCTGCCTGATTCAATCCAAAGGACGGCTAGAATGTTGTCTGGTTCCAAAGCAATTGTATTCACTGCTTTCCAGAAATGCCAGTCCTTACTCATTTTATTTCTATTTAATAATCGTCTAAGCCAACTAGCAACACTATACCACCATTGTCTTTGGAGGTAGCGTTCTACTAGCCATATAAGCTTTAGTGAATCCACAATTTTTTCAAAAAAGTCATTCACCAGCGCTGGGTTATTCCCCTTCAAAGCAGACCAGTCAGGTTCCTTTGGGCTATAACTTCGCCTATGGTAATTTTTGACTTCTATAAGATAAAGCCACTTATGCTGATAGATTCCGATAAAGTCCACGCCCTTTAAGCCACTTCCTGATAAAATTTTGAAATATGCGTGCTCGTCATACTTCATGACCTCCCAGTCATGATTGAACTCAAAAGTTAAATCTGATTCTTTATAAATAGGATTAAGCATATTAACGCAGATAATAATACAGGATATTTCTGTATAATAGTGTGAATATACACAACTCATATCTTGCTGTATTTGTTATTCATAATCGAAATGACTTACATGCCTAGAATTCTATTTACCAGTTTACTTATTTTGATTTTCACTGGCTTTGCTGAAGCTCAGCATGCATTAAAAGCGGGAGAAGTTCCTATCAATGGAATAACGCTGGCTATGCATAGTTTTGATTATTCTATGGACTATAGCCCAATGGTCGAAGAAATAGCGAAACTTGGAGGAGAGTGGATTCAAGTAAACATAAAATTTTTTCAAGAGAATATCTATTCCTCTCGAATAGTATATGATGAAGAGTATGAAGGCTATTGGAATCAGTTTAGGCAAATATTAGAAAAAGCGAAAAAAGAAGATCTTAAAGTAAGTATTTTACCAATCATCCTACTTTCCAAAGCGCAAGGGTCTAATTGGCGCGGCTTGATTGAGCCTTATGATTTGGACAAATGGTTTAGATATTATGAGAAGATCATCCTCCGAATTGCTAACCTAGCCCAAAAGTATGAAGTAGAAATGATGTCTGTTGGCTCAGAGCTGGTAAGTTTACAACAATACGTGGGGCATTGGGAAATTGTCATAAACAACGTGCGGGCTATTTATAATGGCAAGCTCAACTATGCCGCTAACTGGGATGCTTATGCCGAAATTGGCTTTTTGGATCAGCTAGACTATCTGGGTCTTTCTGGCTATTTTGACCTCACAGAGAGTCTGTCCCCAAGTAATTGGTCTCTCCGAAGTAGTTGGAGGCATATAAAAGAGGACATCTTAGCTTTTCAAAAGCGAGCTAATATACCCATCATTTTTACTGAATTAGGGTATACCTCCCAAGATGGTACGAATATGCACCCCTGGAATTATTATGCCTCCGATGTAGTAGACTTAGCAGAGCAAAAAGCTTGCTATGAGGCATTTATTGAGGTTTGGGGACACGATGAGCGCTTTCATGGTGTATTCTTCTATGATTGGTTTGCAACAGGGGGAGTTGAAGATATTGGCTATACTGTCAAGGGTAAACCCGCTGAAGCGGTTGTAAAAGCTTGGTTTGAACAAATTAGACGCTAATACCTTAAAATATAAGCGAATAGCTGCGAAGATGGTCGAAAATACACTACTTTTGCGGCTTGAATTTATAGAGAGCAAAAATTTTTAATTGCTTATAATTTAAAACAACTTAAAATTAATTTAAAATGAAAAACGTACTACTTACGATTACTTTAGCATTTATGTGCTTCTTTATCGCAGATGCTCAAATCAAGACACCATCACCGAGTCAGCACTGTAAAATCGAACAGGACTTAGGTTTAACTACTGTATCTATCGACTACTCTAGACCTAATGTAAAAGGTAGAGAATTGTTTGTAGAAGTTGAAGCATGGGACAAGATGTGGAGAACAGGAGCAAATGGTTCAACTAAAATTACTTTTGGATCTGATGCTAAGATTGGCGGTCAAAAAGTAAAGAAAGGAACTTACGCTATGTACTCTATTCCAAATAAGACAAACTGGACAGTAATGTTAAATTCGGATTTGACTTTGGGTGGAAATGTAGACAAATACGACGAGACTAAAGAAGTAGCTAAGTTTACTACCAAGACAATGGATTCGCCTTACTTTTTCGAGACATTAACTTTTGATTTTGCCGACATTACAAATGACGGTGCTGATCTTAACCTTATGTGGGGAGACTACATGATTTCTATGCCTATCTCTTTAGGTACCGATGAGCAAGTAATGGCTGCTATTGATGCGGCCATGGCTGGTGTTACTAAAGATGAATATTACGCTGCTGGTAACTACTACTTTGAAAACAAAAAGGATATGAATAAGGCTTTGGAATATGTTCAGAAGGCAACGGAGAAGGATCCTAAATTTTGGCAAGTATATAAGGAAGCTCAAATTTTAGCTGCTATGGGTAAATACAAAGAGGCTTTAATGGCTTCTCAAAAATCTATGGATTTAGCTAAAGCTGCTGACTACAAGCCATACATCAAGAGAAATGAAGATTTCATCAAGAAGTATGCTGCAAAAGGAAAGATGTAATATCAATTCCCATTTGGTGCGTCCACTCCGAAAATTTTGCGCAATTCGTCAGTTTTTGAGTGGTCTCATTGGTTAATAAAAAAAACCTCCATGCGCTTTGCGCATGGAGGTTTTTTTATTCCATTTTCTAGAATCCCCTACACAAAGTCCCCACCCTCCTCATGAATATCCGTGGGCATATTTGCCTTCGACCACTTCTTGAAGCGATCTGACATGACCGCATACTGCTCTATAAATCCACATCTGTTACACACGTACCGATCAAACTTTTCATGACGACCCCATTTTCCGTAGCTAAACTTGTGGCTAGTAGAATGTCTTCCGACTACCTTCACTACTTTACGGGAACTGCATTTGGGGCAAGTTTGCGTTGATTTCATAATTTTGCTATTGTAAAAGCTAAGATATAAAAATCATATATTAAACCACATCCCATAAACTCAACCACATTAATCATTTAGGACCGTCCAAGCATTCTAAACACTTACTCCGTTTTTGCATCTTTTTCTAATGCTCGGATCACTCCATTCAACATTCTCGGTACTATCATTTTGTGAAAAGGACGAACTGGCAAAAAATAAAGACGGCCAAACCAGTTATTAAATATGACTGTAGTAGAAATAGTAACCCGTCTTTCATCCGCCCGATTTATATCTTGGCTTAGCAATAAGGATATCCTAAAATCCAAATGCTTGTCATCCTCGCCAAGGATTAATTCATTTTCTGTTTTATCGAAAACTTTAAAGAGCCCCAGCTGCTCGCCTGGCTCCCATTTAAAATTAGCTAGTTGCGCTTGTCTATCTCCCTTTCCCTCAGGTGTCTTTAATCCAAATATAGAAACGACTTTATTGCGGAACGTAAATAAACTCTCCACCCATTTTGGACCATTCGAAAAAAAGGCTTTTCCCATATCCGTAGCGTTATGTTTATTTCCTTTATCCTTTAGCCATCCTTGATAACTATCAACGTAATCATAATTGATATCGGGAATATTTAGAATTGATTCATCTGGAAGTGTGGTCTCTACGATATTCACATTTATAGGTTTATAGATATAAATTCATCTGCTTTTTCCAATAATAAAACCCGCATCAAGGATAGGAATAATGGCCGCCCTTCAGGCCAGCCCGCAGGGCCGTAACGCCAGTGAAGTTATGGATAGCCTGACCTGAACAATCCCGCTCTTCGCGGGATTGTTCAGGGGATGCCCAAAAAAAAATCCTATTCTCAAGATTTGCTTAATTTACTATTAGTCCAGTATTCTTTTCAGTCGGCTCTATCAAATCCCACATATTGCCATATAAATCCTCAAACACAGCAACCTTTCCAAAGTCTTGTGCTGCGGGAGGTCTAACGAACTTTATATTTCTTTCTGAAAATTTTTTAAAGTCGCGATCAAAATTATCCGTAAAAAGATATAAGACAACTCTTCCGCCTGCTTGGTTTCCGATACTTCTCAGCTCCATTTCATTATCTGCTTTTGCGAGTATCAAGCTGCACTCCTTAGCACCTGGAGGAGCGACAATTACCCACCTATTTTCTTCACTCAACTTCGTGTCCTCAAGGAGCTTAAAATCCAGTTTCTGGGTATAGAAATCTATGGCTTCATCGTAGTCTTTTACGATCAGCGCTATATGGGCAATTCTTCGATGCATATTAAAATTTTGTATTTTCAAGCATCAAACTGCAACTTCGCCAAAGAATGGTAAACCCCTTCCTCTCTTTGCGTCAACTCATCGTGCGTTCCTTGCTCAATAATCTGGCCTTTATCCACTACATAAATCTGATCTGCATCTCGGATAGTCGCTAATCGATGGGCAATGATCAGTGAAGTACGCCCCTTCATCAAATGATTTAGTGCATCTTGTACAACCTGCTCAGATTCAGCATCTAGAGCAGATGTCGCCTCATCCAACAATAGAATAGCAGGATTACGTAAAATAGCCCGCGCAATAGCCACCCGCTGCTTTTGACCTCCGCTCAACTTCACGCCGCGCTCCCCTACTTTTGTATCCAAACCTTCTGGAAACTGAGCGATAAATTCCCAACTATTGGACTGCTTCGCAGCCGAAATCAACTCCGCTTCGGTAGCGTCAGGTTTACCATATAGCAGGTTCTCCCGAATGCTGCCACCAAACAATAAAACCTCCTGTGGCACCAGACCAAGATTGAATCTATATAGCTCTATCGGGTAATCAAAAATAGATTTTCCATCTACTAAGATATCTCCTTTTTGGATGGTATAAAATCGTTGGAGCAACTGCAAGATCGTACTCTTACCCGCTCCACTTGCACCCACTAAAGCAATCTTTTTACCTGCCTCGATTTTGAAACTTAGGCCCTTTAATACTTCTATATCGGTACGTGTAGGATAGTGGAAATGTACGTCCTTGTACTCCACCTCTCCGTATAATTTTAATGGCTTTTCTACTTCGTCTAATGCATCTAAACTTACCTCATTTGGTATGTCTAGAATTTCTCGGATACGTTCTGTCGCACCCAAAGCACCAATAATTTCCGTCAAGAAATTTCCAAGCCCTGCGATTGCCGCACCAATAATACCAGTGTACATAAAAAATGAAATTAGCTGGCCCACCGTGATCTCCCCATTTTGCAAGAGCACTGCTCCCTGATAGATAATATAGAATAAAGCTCCGAAAATAATGCTGACAATATAAACTGAAAATACAGCACGTCCTTGTGCATACTTTAACGCTATTTTTAATAACCGCTCTAAAGCGGTGTTGTATCTGCCACTCTCAAACTTTTCGTTGGTGTAGGCTTTTACAGATTGAATATTTTGTGTCGTTTCTGAAAGTATGACATTCGCATCCGCCAACTCCTGCTGACGCTGTTTGGAAAGTTTACGAATATACCGTCCGAAAAAAAATCCACCAATGACAATCACTGGGAATGTCAGCAACATCACCTTTGCCAATTCGGCTGTGTTATATACCAAGAACCCTACACCAACTATCAAAATAATAATCTGCCTAAAAAATTCCGCCAAGGTAATTGAAAAGGTATTGTATAGTCTTTCCACATCAGAAGTCAATCGACTTACCAGTTCTCCAATTCGATTTTGCTCATAAAATTCTATAGGAAGACAAATCAACTTGTCGTATAGATCCTTTCGAAGATCACGAATGGCTCTTTCACTTACATTTGCAAATATTACAACTCTTGTATACGACACAAATCCTTGAGCGACCAACACGCATACCAGAATCCAGCCCACTTGGCTAAGGTCAATGTCATAGGATCCATTGCCCTGCGCAATATCCACCATCTCCCCTGACAGACCAGGAAAAATCATAAACACCATACTAGAGACAAAAAGCAAAAACATGCCTACAGCGAAACCTATTCTGTAAGGTTTAAGGTAGGAGAATATTTGGAGCGATTCGCGAAAACTCTCCCGATTAAACTTCTCTTTTTTTTCCTCCTTATCTAGTGGTATATGCTTGGTCATACTACAAAGAAAACGCTTATTGCGTATTAAACACTTATAAAAGCATCATTTACTTGTAATATTTTATTTGATAATATTGAGCTTAAGTTTTAGACTTTATCCGACTTCGTAAAGCCAGAAGTAACTTGACCCATAAAATCCTTTGGAAATCGCTCATCCCCCGCAAAACCAAGGGTAATTTTGCCACTGTCCTCCGGTACATGATGCGTCCCAAAAAGGTAGTCCCATACGCTCAGACTGATGCCATAGTTGACTCCATAGCGCCCTTCTGGCAAGGTGTAAGCGTGGTGATATAAGTGCATTACAGGATTGTTGATCAAATACTTTAGTGGGCCCCAAGTAATCTTGATATTACTATGATTGAAGTGCCCAATACTGATGGCTATAAAGTGTACTATATATGCTTGACTCGGTTCAAATCCACCTATGATCATCACTCCAAATGTCTTGAGCGGCTTGTACAATATATTTTCCATCCAGTGATAGCGTAAATGGGCTGCAAAACCCATCTCCTTAACCGAATGATGAACTTTGTGAAAACGCCAAAATATCTCAAACCGATGCAGCATTATATGTGTTGTCCACTGCAGGAAATCAAGAATAATAAAAAAGACCAACAACTGGGCCCACATTGGAAAACTGGACATGTCTATCAGCGCCAGCGATTTCATGCTGATTCCAAGATCACTAAATCCAAGCTCCATCAATCTGAAAAAGCCGCTGATAGCAATAGTAAAAAGGAAGAAATTAAAAAACATGTAGAACCCATCCAACCAAAAATCCTTTCGAAATACAGATTGTTCCTTGCGCCATGGAAACTTTATTTCTAGGCTCCATACCAGTAAGGAGATGAGTATGAGGCCCCAGAAGTAATTTTCGTACCAAGGCACTTGAAATACAATACTATTCCAAGTCCAGTTTAGAGACCCAATAAAGGAACCAAAAAATGCTTCTATATACTTCATAACTATGGCTAAAAATAAGCTATTACCCTCTTATTAACAGGGTCTTAAGTCTTTTGTTGCAACCTGTCTATACTCACCAGATGCTAGTCAGCGCCCTGACATTTCCACCAGTGATCTCCACGGGTTTGTTTCCTGCGATCAATTTACAAACGGTGAACGGTTTAGTCGCAAAAAATATACATGTCAACACACACTTGCCGTCGTCTGCTAGCACCTCTATAGCGCCATGATCTATCACAATGTCAAATTTTATTTCCTCCTCTATATAATCTATCGGCGCAAAAATCATAGCAGGAAACGACTCCTTAAAATCTACTTTTCCGGATTTTGATCTGTCAATAAAATAATTATTAGTAGTACCGTCAAAGCCGAGCACAAGTTTATCATCCACATCATTTGAAAATAACAAGGCAAAAGTTCCCTCTTTATCTTTCTTTGCAGAAAATTGCATTCTAAACAAACCGCTGTTCATATTATCAAATAAAACCGTATTTTCTTCAAATATTCCAGTTGTGATCGAGTCAGTCGGTGCATCACAAATATTTGATATTTCAGATATTATTGATGAGGTCAGGCGATAAGATAAATCCCCCCGATGCAAGCTTAGTTTTCTAGGCAAGGTCATCGCAGAGCGCCAAGTTTCTGTTGGAACATCTTGAGCATAATCCCAGTTAGACATCCAGCCTATAAAAATCCGACGAGCATCTTTTACAGGTATATCCGACCAAGTAACGCCCGCATAATTATCAGGCCCATGATCTATCCACACACCCTTTCCATCTAAAATTTCTTTTTCAAAATTTGGATCAATTGTAAATGAATTGCCATCAAAGTCTCCAATAAAATATTGCGTTCCCGAGCCTCCATTTGGTCCACCAGGATTAAGACTTAAAATTAAAACCCACTTCACCTCGTCTGTATCTTCTACTTTCAAAGGGAATAAATCTGGGCACTCCCACACCCCTTTTCGATCTCCATAATCATACCCCCACTCCGACCCGAAAGCCCACGCTGTAAGATTTGTAGATGTATAAAAAAGCAGCCGATCCTTAGCTGCCAAGACCATCACCCAATGCCTACGTGCATCATCCCATATCACTTTTGGATCTCTGAAATCTTTTATTTTTTTTACATTTGACAGCACTGGATTTTGCGCATATTTTTCCCAAGTCCGCCCCTTATCCACACTGTACGCTATACTCTGCACCTCACAGTCTAGCGCACCCGCTTTCTCACTCGCCATATCATGATGCGTAAAAATCGCCACCATCGGAGGCTGTTCAACACTGCCCAACCCGCTCGTATTCTTCCAATCCACCACAGCTGATCCCGAAAATATTTGCCCCAACGAATCTGGTTTAAGTGCGATGGGTAAATTTTCCCAGTGTATCAAATTTTTACTTACTGCATGCCCCCAGTGCATGGGTCCCCACACGATATCTTCAGGATAATATTGGTAAAACAAATGGTACTCGCCCTCATAATACACCATCCCATTGGGGTCATTCATCCAATTTGCTGGCGGTGAAAAGTGGAGTTTATTTCGGTGAACTTCTTTATACATCTTACTATTATTTTGGGCATCTCTATTAACTACATTCTTGGCCGATTAGAAAATTAAAAATTTTCTTAAGCAAATTTAAGTAATTCTATACATCGTTGTTCGTCAGTCGCATAGCTAAGCCTATAGAAAAAGCTCTTTATTTGGATATTGCATACTGCCACAGGCTTGTGGCAGCTCCTTCCTTAACATGATCCGCTGGATCATATTTGCTTCGCAACAGTCACTCTTTCTTTAGATCCAAGAGCAAGTTAATAGAGGTGCCCTTATGTTAATTTTCTTTTTCCAATAATACTAAGCCCACTCCGAAAACTGACGAATTGCATGAAATGAAAAATTTCGACAAAATAAACATTTTAGGTTTTGTAAGTTTTCGGAGTAGACTCATTACTGGACTGCAATATAATATAAAGTACAACTCAAAAAAACTACATTCACCCCGCTCCTTTTACGAATAACTATATCGAACCATAGTTGTTATTTAATCCTATATCTTTATGCCATCACAATTCTATAATTATGCAAGCAATACTTCATCCTTGGCCCTGGTATGCAAGCGGTCCTTTGATCGCATTGATCATGTTTTTACTCGTTTTTATGGGTAGATCATTTGGCATGTCATCCAACCTCCGCACTATTTGCACCATTTGCGGGGCTGGTAAAAATATCGATTTTTTCAAATTTGACTGGAGAGCAAATAGCTGGAATATTATTTTCGCCTGTGGTACTATTATCGGTGGATTTATCGGAGCACACTTGCTTTCGACAGATACGGCAGTGGATTTAGCTCCGTCGGTGATCGCAGATTTACACCAAAAAGGATTTGCCAGCGCAGGCTCCGCATACATCCCTGACGAACTATTCGCCACTTCAGCAATGACAGATATTGGATCTCTCGCGATGCTCATCATCGGAGGATTCCTAGTCGGCTTTGGCGCACGTTATGCAGGCGGCTGCACATCAGGTCACGCGATTTCAGGATTGAGCGCACTCCAATTACCCTCGCTGATTGCCGTCATCGGATTTTTTATCGGCGGCCTTATTATGATTCACATTTGCTTTCCCATAATCTTCGGACAATGAAAAATATAATTTATTTTATCCTCGGTATTTTCTTTGGAATCATCATGTTTAAGTCAGAGGCCTCGTCTTGGTTTCGCATATATGAGATGTTCCAATTCCAATCTTTTCACATGTACGGCATCATGGGTTCCGCACTTTTTATAGGCGTCATCGGCACTTATTTCATTCGCCAGTTTGACATCAAATCATTTGGCGGTCAGTCCATCTCTATCGCGGACAAAGACAAAGGATTTACGCGCTACATATTCGGCGGCATCATATTCGGACTCGGATGGGCACTTGCAGGCGTTTGCCCAGGGCCCATATTTACGCTGATCGGCGCAGGCTATTTACCTATGTTAGTTGTCTTTATTTCGGCACTTTTCGGAACCTATGTTTACGGTCTATTGAGAGACAAATTACCACATTAGTTTTAGATCTTTAGGGGTTGCTCGGGCGTGCCCCATCCTCTCATGCTCCCGCAGAAAAAGCGGGAGCATGAGAGGATGGGTCGCGTCATCCGCTTGTAGTCCGCACCCTGGCAGTGGGTTTAGCCATCAGGTCTGAGCGTCTATGCTCGTCCCTCGCCTAGCCACCCATACCTGGGCTGCACACCACTGCCAGCGCACTGCCTATCGCTACTACCGCTCACGCAAAAAATGAAACACAAGTCAAAAATTTGTACTCATAAAACAGCTATTTGATTCTTTGTAGATGTACTTCTCCAGTTTATGTAGTCGCTCATTTGACCAATACAGCACACATATTTACCACACAAAAAAAAAATCTAGCAGGTGCATAGATGAATTAGCTGGTCTCCTGCGATCTTAGCCCCTCTACTGTTAGCTAGCAGTAGCATGTAATATCTGTCATTGATGCCTGATCATCAGAGGATTGAGAAAATGAAAAATATTGTCAAAAGAAACATTTTTGATTTTGTGCGTTTTAGGAATGGACTCATAATTCCAATTCAAAAAGAAATGCTACCAGCACATTTTGCCTCCCACCTGACATATAATCATGGTAAAATTCACTAACTTTAAGCTAGCATAAATCCAAAATATGAAAACAATTTTCCCTGTACTTTTTTCACTTTTCGTCCTTTTTATTTTCTCCTGCAACACAAAAGAAGTTACGCACGAACCAACGGACAGACTGGACGCCAAGCATGGCCCATCAGAACAATTCTTCCTACAAAGAATGGATCCATCAGGAAACTTCTCCGTCAAAGGATACTCCAAAGGATTAGCGGAGGCACAAGCAGATGCAGCACTACTTTACAGATCCGCAGACGGCTTCGACAATGAGTGGACTGTCCAAGGCCCAGGTAATATCGGCGGTAGAATCAATACCATCGCTGTTAACCCTGACAATGAAGATGAAATATATACAGGATTTGGTCGTGGAGGAATTTTCAAAACAATCGATAATGGAACAAATTGGTTCCCCATTCTTGATGACCAAAAATTTAACTCCATCGGAGATATTACCTTAGACCCTAATCAATCTAGTACTGTATATGTGGGCACCGGTGATCCTAATATCTCTGGCTTTCCTTTTATCGGAGATGGATTGTATCGAAGTGAAGATTCAGGAGAGACTTTTATAAATATTGGTTTAGAAGAAACGCGTATTATCTCGAAAGTTGTAGTTGATCCTAGTGATAGTGATCGAATCTTTGCCGCTACCATGGGACTGCCCTTCGAGAAAAACAATGATCGAGGATTGTACCGCTCAGAAGATAGAGGTGCGACTTGGGATCAAGTTTTATTCTTAAGTGATTCTACTGGTATCGCTGACTTGATTATCAATCCACAAAATCCACAAGTAATGTATGCCGCTGGCTGGGATCGTATTCGAAACAATGTTACTTCAATAGTCAATGGTGAAGGTGCTAAAATTTTCAAGACCATAGATGGCGGAGATACTTGGAATCTGGTAGAAGGCGGCTTACCTAATGATGTACCCAATGGCCGTATAGGGCTCGCTATTTGTGAAAGCCAACCCAACGTGATTTATGCGCAGTATGCCAATACGTCTAACCGTTTTGAGGCGATCTACAGGTCAGATGATGCTGGCGAAAACTGGTATGCTATACCTACCGATCCGTATGACAATTTCCTTGGAGAATCCCCTCTCGGTGGATTTGCTTGGTACTTTGGTAAGATCAGAGTCAGCCCGACAGATCCAGATGATGTGTATTTGCTTGGCGTTGACCTTTGGCGTACACGCAACGCAGGTCAGGAATGGTTTTTAGCATCTCCTCCGTGGTGGCAATATTCCGTGCATGCGGATAAGCATGACTTAGTTTACTTAAGTGATGAGTCCGTTTTGCTAGGTACCGATGGAGGGATGTATCTAAGCGACAAGGACAATAATGACTGGATAGACATAGAAAACATTCCAACCAATCAATTTTATCGAGTTGCATATAATCCATTTCAGCCAGACCTTTATTACGGAGGTGCACAAGACAATGGATCCACAGGAGGAAATGCTACTACTTTTAATGAATGGAGTCGAATCTATGGAGGAGATGGTTTCCAAATGGCTTTTGATCCAAATAACGAGAACCGATTTTTTGTGGAAACCCAAAACGGAGACATAAATATAACGCTTGATGGTGGTCAAGAATTTTTTGGAGCAACAGATGGTATAGATAATGATGACCCACGCAATTGGGATATGCCTTATTTTATCAGTAGTTATGACAGCGAAAAGATGGTTACGGGAACCGATCGACTCTATGTAGGTAGAGGTGAGGTGCCTTTTTGGACTCCAGTCAGTGAAGTACTTACCGACGGAGAAGTTAGCTCCAATAGATATCCCAATATAACCGCTATTCATGAATCTCCGATACAGGAAGACTTGATCTTTGTTGGTACTGGAGATGGGAATGCATGGGTTGGAAATCTCAACGATTTTGATTCCTTCTCCTCCATTAGTGATCAATTGATAGATCAGTATATCACGGATATTGCAGGTTCTGATACTGATGTCAATAGAGTTTTCGTCACCCACTCGGGCTATCGCGACAATGACAATCTTGCACGCATTCAGCGATCGGATGATCTAGGTCAAAATTGGGTCGACATTTCTTCAAATTTACCCGACGTCGCCATCAACGAAATTTTAATTATGCCTGCAAGTGGAGATTCTATTATTTTCATTGGTACCGATGCAGGTGTGTATGGCACTACGGACGCTGGTGCAGATTGGGAGAGATTAGGAACGAATATGGTAATTTTGCCCATTTATGATTTAGTCCATAATGTTGCCAAAAATGAATTAGTTGCTGCCACTTTCGGTAGGTCTATTCAAACCTACGATTTAGACCCAATCTATCAGCCAGAATTAATAGACGTTGCGGTAGCACCAGCTATCTCCACAAGTATAGAAAAGCTCAAAGTATTTCCAAGCCTTGCACGCCAGCAAATCACTATTGAATACAGTAATATAGAACCGCTGCGAAATTCGGAAATTGCAATTATCTCTAGTGCTGGACAAGTGGTGAAAAGTTTAATTGATATAGATGATAGAGCAGTTTCGAAAACGATAGGCATTGATAATCTTCCTGCTGGTCAATACTTTGTTAAGGTGAAAGTTAGACATGCTGTTTTGAGTAGTACATTTATAAAACAATAAAATTAGTAAAGTAGATCGCTTAGATCAAGATTTCAAATAGCATGGGGTTATTATTGATATGTTGGAATTTAATGTTTGCCGCGGTCATTTTATCCACCAATGCACTAAAATCTTTTTTCCGCTTCAGTTCGATTCCGACAGTCGCAGGCCCAGCTGTCTTGTTCGTTTTCTTGGTATATTGAAAAAAGGAAATATCATCATCTGGGCCGAGTACATGCAGAAATTCTTTCAGTGCACCTGCTCGTTGGGGAAAATTGATAATAAAGTAATGTTTAAGACCCTCATATAATAATGCTCTTTCCCTGATGTCTTCAGTTCGAGTAACATCGTTGTTGCCACCACATAAAATTACGGCCACGTTTTTCCCTACTAGTTCTTCTTTGTAGTATTCTAAAGCTGCAATTCCTACCGCTCCTGCTGGTTCTGCTACGATAGCTTCATCATTATACAGTTGGAGTATTTTACTACAGATCATCCCTTCGGGTACAAGTACATTATCGGAGATGACGTCGGCACAAATTGGATAAGTCAACTTCCCCATTTCTCTTACCGCTATCCCATCCGCAAAGGAATTAATTTTATCTAGACGAACAACTTGCTTTTCCTTGAGGGATTCAGATAGCGAAGGCGCGCCTTCCGCTTCAACGGCAATTATTTTAGTATTGGGACTTACCTGTTTCCAGTATGACCCTACTCCTGCCAATAGCCCGCCGCCACCAACGGCTACAAATAGGTAGTCAAATTCACAATCTGCTTGTCGTAACATTTCTACTGCGATGGTGCCTTGCCCAGCTATTACGTCTTCGTCATTAAATGGATGAATAAAAGGTATTTCTTCTAGATCCGATTTTTGCTTCGCAATTTTATACGCTTCATCAAAAGTATCTCCGTGCAAAATGACCTCTACCTTGTCCCCACCAAAAAACTTCACCTTCGCTATTTTTTGCGCAGGAGTTGTTGTCGGCATATATATTTTCCCTTTAATATCTAGCTTGGTACATGCCATGGCAACACCCTGGGCATGATTTCCAGCGCTAGCACAAAGGATACCTTTCTCTGGATGGTCAAGCTGCATGGAGCACATCTTATTGTAGGCACCCCTAATTTTAAAGGAGCGGACTACTTGCATGTCCTCTCGCTTCAGGTAGATATTTGCCTGATAGCTTTGTGACAAATTCTCTTGCCTCAAAAATGGGGTTTCTATCACCACCTCCTTCAAATTTTCGCAGGCTTGCTCTATTTTTTCTTTGGATATTAATTTGCTCATCATGTACTATTATAGAAAAGATGTCCAAGGTAGTAGATTTTTGGATAAGATGGGCTGAAAGGCCTTTGCGTATTGCTAATATTTTTACATCATAGGCCAACTAGTCGATGTGACATTTCGCAGTCTATAATCCATCCCTATTTTTTTTACCTTACCGAATTTCTATGTTTGTATGCAGTAGAATAGATTGATAAGAATACCTAAAGCCACATCAAGTTCAATCATCATTAACCAATCTTTATTATTCAGTCTTTGCTTAATATGAAGCGGCCAGCGATAACTCTTTCAGAATTTTTCAGCGTCAAGACATATGTACCTGGTGTATATTTTTCAACATCAATAGTTGATAAGTCTCTATTTATAATTCCTTCATCTATTTTCTTTCCCTCCGTGTTCAGAATTGTATAAGCATATTCTCCTAATAACGCTTCTGGTAATTCTATATTTAAAGTACTAGAACTTGGGTTAGGAAATATATGTAGTTGTCCATTCTCATTTAAATCTAAAACATTATCTGTAAAATCGTCACATTCATTTAGCAGAGTATACTCGTTCTCTAGACCGTCTGTATGAAATAAGTAAAAACATCCTAACTCGAATTGTAAAGCCTCCATAAAACCATCTTCAAAATTATCAACATGATACATATCAATTGCTATAACTCTTCCTTCGTATATGGATCGAATAGTATTATCCTTTGTATGACCTAGGATTACACGACCGACGCCAATGCTATTCAGTATATCATCTACTTGTTGTTGGGTAAGTTCTTCCCTAACCATACCCCTATACCAGTATATACCTTCGTCACTATTCACAAGCGTACATTCAGTATTGGGACACGATATACCATTCATCTTTAAGCGTCCATAATCATTGATCTGGTCATATGTAAGGTTCAACGCAGAGACTTCTGGGCTTATGCCCCCGTGCATAAAGGCGTGCCCTCCAATCTCTTCTATAATGTTTTTTGATCTTAACCATCTGCCAAGTTCTGTATTTGGACCATATAATTCAGACATTCTCCTACCCATCAAATAGGCATCGTTGAAGTACTTGACTTCCACATATCTCCAATCGTCGGTAAGATTAAACATCTCATGATTTCCTATAATTAAATGCAGCTTACCGCCCGCAGTTTCTGCCTGACTTTCTAATTTGTATAACAGCCACATACATTCAGTAATATGGAAACCACGATCAAATAAATCTCCACTAATAATTAGGTGACCGTCGCCATAAGTCCAGTTAAAGTTTTCATCTATCACTCCTTCTCCTCGCAGAACCATAGTAAGACCTTCAATATGTCCATCAAAGTCTGAGATAGCCAAGAACTTAGAAGGAGTTGAATTGTAAACGGAAGGCTCAATATTAATCTCGGGTTTTAAATTAAAAGAAAAACTAGTACCCATATGTGGAAGTACGCAAGTCAATTCTAAATCATCAGTACTGGTATAAGTATTACTAAGCAATCCTTCAGGAGTTACTTCTTCTACTATTATTTCATCACCATTGTAATATACATATGGACCATCCTGATCATATAAAAATTCTGTATTTATAAAGCAATCAAAAGAAATATCTCCATCAGAAATTCTTCGATTACGCACAGTAATTGCAATAGTATTCTCACCAGTAACAAAATAATTAGAATCAATTTTATATGTATAAAATTGATTCTGAGTATCATCGTTTATACTTTGTCTTGCCGAAGTAGTGTGGCTGATTACACCTAGAGGCATCAGCTCACTCCGTAAAACTTCTTGCCCATTTACATATACAATAGCAGCATCATCGTGAACCATATTTAAATAGACTGCTGTCAATTGTTCTATATTAGTTACTTCCACCTTTTTTCTAAAGTAATAACTAATTAATTCCGCATTTAATGTCGTTTGTTCGTCCCCTTCTCCAAAGCCGAAATGTCCTATACCTACTGGCCACGACGAATCATCAAACGCTAAGGCATTCCACATAGATCCAGGATTTGAACTTTTATCCCAATAGCGCCATGAGCTTCCTTGGTTAAATATAATTGGATCAATTTCATTGATAACAGTTATTGCTTTTGAAAATGTATTGTTTGTCAGGTTTTCGTCACCACTTACAACCAAATTGATACTAAGTTCGTAAGTACCCAGCACGCTCAGATCAACCGATTTTGCAAATGTATAGTTAACTGACTCTCCAATACTAATTGGTGCTATTCCTGGTTCAGTAGACACTAGATTGCCATTGACAGAATAAGAAAGTGTGTAGTCTGTTGCTGTCATGTTACCAAATGAGGTGAGCTCAACCTGAACTATTGTATTCTCATCTGGATAGGTATATTCGCTTGGAGAGATACTTTTAACTACCGCTAAATCTACCATAGAATTTGACTCGTATTTAATGACTAATTTAGCAGATTTGGTTGCGTTCTCATCAAAAGAATAAGCTCTTCTTCGCTCAGAATCACTCCCAGTCCCCGTTAGAATGAAAGTTATGGGATTACTGCTTTGCCACCCTTTGGAGCTCATAACTTCAGTGACTATTTCAGATAAATCTGGGGTCTGTTGCAATGGTCCAGCTTGTTCATCAGTCCAAGCGGCATTCAAATTCCATTGTACACTCGAAGTAGTCTTTGAACGGTCCGAAATATTCTTAAAGGAGTCAGAGAAAGGTAATGAGTTAATACTGTTCTCTCCCACTATCGATATAGTCATATCGCCGTCGTAATTTCCATCCGCTGTGAACTGAATATATGCATCACGAATGGTCGAATTAGATGGTATTACAATGTTGTCGAACCTTAGTCCAAGGGTCTGTAAACCATGACTATTCCATGAGTCATATACTAACTCTAAATCTGAACTTGTGGTAGTAACATTAGTGCCATCAAATTTTTCCTCCGCATCATCACTTGAGGATAAGATATGACGTTCAAAAGATTGGGAATATATAGTGTTGCTGTATAGCAGAAAAAATAGTCCTAAAGTAGAAAGCAACCTCGACATAGTCTAAATATTAAAAGTAAAAAGATAGTAAGATATGACTTGTTTAAGATATACTAGATGACTAAACCTTGAAAATTTTAAAAAAAATTTACACCTCACTGATTAATAGTGAAATATAAGAAAGCTTGATTATCCGCTTCTAGGGAGTGATTTTTAATGTTTAGCAAATAATAATCCCCTAAAATCATCAAGGATTTATATTTTTAACTTATTCGCACTTTCATTCTAAAGTCCCAAAAGCTTGTTCCGTCTTTTTAGCGGACGACAGAAGATGGCTAAATTTTTAACCATCAGACCCATCCCAGCTATTTGTCCAAAGTGTCTGATGAGATTAATAAGAAACAACCAGTTTTATTATTCGAAGAGCCGATGGTAGAGCCGATGAAGGAAATATGTCGAAGAAAAATTTACTCCTATTTTTGATGGTCGTACTGCGTGATCTTGTGGATCGGTAGTACACGATACGAGCAAACTATGTTGAGAAAAGGGAGGTAGTTGATTAATATATAACTGACTATCCGCTTTTGAGATCCAAGCTGCAATTTGACCAATAAGTATGATTTCAACCATCTCAATTCATGTCTTAGATTCTAAAACAATATTCAATTAAAATAGTACTTCTAAGCAGTCCTGAAAAGCTTGTCCCGCTTTTTTCGGGGGACGAAATACACTTTTTATCTTTTCCCAATTCTTACTTTGGTACCTAATGGCGGATAGTCAAAAATATATATTTATAAGCGGAGTATGACCGCAAGGAATAATCCGTCTTATTCATTGTTACATCTATTTGTACTTATAGCAAAACTTAAACTTCATATTACAACTTCATAAGTTTTTGGATGTTAACAGCCTGATTATTTTTGCTAATTGTCTTAATAAAATATACTCCAGTTTGGAGAGAATTTAAATTCAAGTTGAGTTCAGAGTCTTCACAATGAAAATTATATAATACTTCACTATTAATGTTGAGAATTTGAACTACATGGTTTTTTATGTTGCCAGAAATGGTAAACATTCCAGTATTGGGATTAGGATAAACATATAATTCAGAGAAATAGTCAATTTCATTCTGAGTACTGCTGATAATATTCGTAGTCGCAAAGTTGCTTAGTAACTGAATGTATGCTGCTTGATAATAAATAGCTGGTTCTGTAATCTCATAAGCAGG
>ENA-ORXT01000749-ORXT01000749.1-marine-metagenome-genome-assembly--contig:-NODE-749-length-49029-cov-16.901597_pt1 | contig 49029 bp, 40 predicted proteins | sample MGYA00237868_ERZ511482 | MGnify/ENA metagenome assembly ERZ511482
CCGACAAGGTTTGTGTGGACGAACTGCGCAGGGCCGTCGATGGACCGGTCGACGTGTGATTCTGCGGCGAGGTGGACGACGGTATCTGGTGCTGTTGTTGCGAAGGCCCCGGCAACCGCATCCGTGTCGCAGATATCCGCGTGGATAAAGCGGTAGCGCCGGCTGTCGGCAACGTCGGCGACGGAACCGTCGGTTGCCGCGTACGTCATCTTGTCGAACACGACGACTTCGTGGTCGGTCGCCTTGATCAAGTGCCGCACGACGGCAGAACCGATGAATCCCTTACCGCCCGTTACAAGAACCTTCATCGGGCCGCACGATCCAAGAGGGCCAAAAGGTACTGGCCGTAGCTGTTGTTACTGAAGGCCTCGCCGGCGCCACGCAGCGTGGCGTCGTCGATCCAGCCGTTCTTCCAGGCGATCTCCTCGAGACACGCAATCTGATTGTTCTGACGGTTTTGCAGAACACGGACGAACTCACTCGCTTCGACCAGAGAGTCAAATGTGCCGGTGTCGAGCCAGGCGTACCCGCGATTGAGTTGCACGACGTCCAGCTCGCCGCGCTGGAGGTACCAGTCAATCACTGAGGTGATTTCGAGTTCGCCTCGAACAGATGGGGTGACGGTACTGGCTGCCTCGACGACGTGGTGGTCAAAGAAGTACAGGCCGGTAACGGCCCAGTTGCTGCGTGGATCCTGCGGTTTTTCGACGATCGACAGGGGGTTGTCGTCTGCATCGAGTTCAACAATTCCGTATCGCTCTGGATCGCGGACGTGATAGCCAAACACGGTTGCTCCTGCGTCCTTCTCTGCTGCTGCTGACACCAGATTGGAAAGCCCGGCGCCGTGGAAGAGGTTGTCGCCAAGCACAAGGGATGCACCGTCTCCGGCGAGGAATTCTTCGCCAATCAGGAACGCCTGGGCCAGACCGTCTGGCGACGGTTGCACTTCATAGGAAATCCGAATGCCCCATTGATCCCCGGTGCCCAGGAGGCGGCGAAAAGCATCGTGGTCCTCCCGGGTGGTGATCACCAACACATCCCGGATCCCAGCCAACATGTGGACCGAAAGCGGATAGTAGATCATTGGTTTGTCGTAGATCGGGAGAAGCTGTTTCGAAGCGCCCACGGTGACGGGATGCAGTCGTGACCCAGTCCCTCCCGCCAAGACAATGCCCTTCATGTCGGGAATCATACTCGCATCGGTGGCTCTGATTTCATTGGCGAGATCAGATTATGGGGGGACGGCCCTGTCTGGTCATCTTCCAGATCGTCGCCCATTGCAGGGGGCGGCGAGTGCCGGGGAGGGTCTGTAGCCCCTCGACTGAGCCCTGCCACATCGAGCGGATCGATTGCATCGAGCGTTCGAGAATCACGGTGCGAAGGAACCAAAGGCTGACGTAGAGCGCGGCGACGGGAACAGGGAGGTTCCGTCGAGCGACCCAAACTCGGTTCCGCGCGGTTTGTCGGAGAGCCCCAACGTGGCGACCTATCACTGTCTCAGGGTGTTCCAGTAAAAGTCCAGGTTCGTAACGAACGCTCCACCCCTTGTCGAGAAGTCGCCAGGCGAGATCTGTCTCCTCCAGTGCATAGAAGAACTCGGAACAGAACCCTCCGACTTCGTCGAATGCCTTGCGGCGAACCGCGCTTGCACCTCCCGGAAAGGCAGTCACCTCCCCAGGATGTTCGACCTGTCGTGCTCCAAGGCGTGGGTTCCAACGCTTCAGCGTCCGATTGGTGCCTGAGACGACAAGCCGAAAGCCGATTGCTCCAACCTGTGGGTTCGCTTCAAACATTGCGAGGCATCGCTCGACGAGATCCGGGGTCAGTGCAACGGCATCATCGTCGAGAAAGAAGACAACGTCCGCGTCGGTGTCTGCTACCCCGAAGTTCCGTCCTCCGGGAATGCCCAGATTGGTACCAGCAGTCACAACTTTCCAAGTTGGCATGAAGACGGGTTCGGCTGTGTTGGCGACGAGCACGAGTTCGCAGCGTCGCGCCCCCTCAGTCGCAGACGTTCCAGCAGCGAGCGATGCATCCAGGGCCTCGAGAGCGCTCTTGCGTTCCCCGGTGGTGAGAACCACAACCGCAGCGCTCAGCGGCGTCTTTCCGGGAGTGTTCACGGCGCGATGGTATCGTGAACTGGTCATCGTATTTAGATGGCGCCTTTGGTGGGCGCCCTGCTGGGGAGGATGCCGTGTCAATGTCGGGACCCGCGACAGGTTCTCCCTCAGAGCCTGTGCGATGGTCGGTGATGATCCCTGCGTACAATGCCGCTGCGCACATCGCAGACACGATCGCCAGCGTGCTGGATCAGCTCGACGATGCTGGCTCGATCGAGGTCGTTGTCGTCGACGACGCTTCGACTGATGCAACCGTTGCGGTTGCGGCGGCCGCCGGAGGTACCTCGGTGGAGATTCGAAGGAACTCGGAGAACCTGGGGGCGATAGCAACGTTCAACCGGTGCCTACGTGGCGCACGAGGGGAACTCGTGCACATACTGCATGCCGATGATCGAGTCCGGCCAGGCTTCTACTCCGCCATGGGTCGTGCCTATGACTCGTCCGATCGACTTGGTCAGCCGCTTTCACTGGCCTTTTGCCAGGCCGCCTACATCGATACCGAGGGTCAGTTTCTTCACGCCACTCGTGCCGAGCGCGATGGGTCAGGGATCTGGGAGACTGCGGTGGAGACCCTCGGTGTCTCGAACCGGGTTCGCCCACCGGGAGTTGTGGTGCGCCGCGCAACGTACGCTGCTGTTGGGGATTTTCGAACAGATCTGCCGCACGCCGCGGACTGGGAGATGTGGATGCGGCTAGCGACAGCCGGGCCGGTGTGGTTCGAAAACCAGATCCTCGCTGAGTATCGTGTGCACGACGGTCAGGACACCGCAGCCCGGGTGCAGACCGGTGACAATCTGAGAGAGAGGATCCGCTGTGTGCCGGTCATAGCTGCATTGGCGCCAGCTTCAATGCGCCGTTCTATCACCGCTCGTTCCTTCGGTTACTCAAGTCTGTTCGGGGCTCGCACCGCAGCTCGGCTCTTGCGCGCTGGGATGTGGGGGCCAGCTTCGGTCCAGGTCGGGTTGGCCGGACGTTCTGCGCGTCTTGCGCTTGGCGCTGTTGTCGGTCGGTAGATCGACCTGCAACGCGTGACTACTCGGCGTTGTCGTCGCTGGATGAGCACGCTGATGGGCGCGGGAGATACCGCAACAGGTCGATGTCGAATTCATCATGGAGGGCGGTTAGTGCGGCGGTCGTCATGAATCGATCCGAGGTTTTGATGGCATCCAAACCCTGATCGAGGAGGCTGATGACGGTCGCTTCGCTGCGCACAAACTGATGGTTCGGGGTGTCGAAGGGCACTTGGAAGAAGATGGCCGGGGTCTGCCAGTTGCCGTAGTTTTCGGTCAGGTATAGATCGGCGGGAGCGGGCCCGAGCTGGTTCGTCCGTCCAAACGGCACCGCTTCCAGTTCAAATGGCGTGTTCCACCATTCGTGTATGTCGGTTGCGTGCCACCAGCGACCGTCGCGTTCAAAGTGCAGGAACACGTCAATCGTAAATCCGCTGGTATGGCGCAGAACAACGCATTCTCCTTTGATCACTGTCGAATAGTCGTGGCACTCGACGAAGAGTCGGGCGACTATTTCGGTCGTTGACGCCCCGGGGAGCAGTCCAAGGTCAATGTCGTAGTCTCCCGGCAGCGCCGCACCCAAACGCACCGCACCCAGCAGGCTCCCGCTGACCAGGAACGGTTCAAGACCGGCGTCTCGCAGGGTTGCCACCACGGCTTCACACATCGATTCGCTGCCCTCAGGGAGAGCGGTCACCCGGGCCGGGGGCTGGTCGGCTTTTGCGTCGAGAGCAGCTCGAAGCTGGCGCTCTGCCATCTCAAGCACTTCGGGGCGAACTTCGCCAACGGAGCAGTCCTGCCTGTCGAGCAGAGCCGTCTGGCGCTGAAGTTCGAGCGCCTTCGCGTTGTCCACGTTGTTGTCGTGTGCGTGGCGAAGCAATGCCTGTCCGGCGGCGGTGGCTTCGGTCCCATGTAAATGCAAGTCCGGTCTGAAGCCGGGGCGGGCCGAATGATGCGTCTCCAGAGAGCGAGCCCATCCGAGTGTCTGAAGACTGAGATGAACCGGACGCTGAAGAGCCAGGTTCGTTACCTCGGTAACGATGGCCAACGCCGTGCCGCGACGCTTATGGAGTGTCGATGCCAGGCAAACAAGTTTTCCTTTCAACCGAGGGCGCGAGTCGACCAGACGAGCTATTCGCATGAGAGCGTTTCGACTGGGGCGGTTCGGCAGGTCAGGCACAGCTCGTCAACCTAGCGCGCCGACGATGGCCGTGGCAGTGCAGAGGCACTCTGCGGACCAGATAGTCGAAAGGATTCATCGACCATAAAGATTCGGCACACTTCGACGATAGACCAGTAGATGCGGACGGTTACTTTTCGTACTGGGTCGACGCGATTCGAAGAATGCATTACAGAAGGTGGAAACGCAAATGAAAAAGGTTGCTGTCGGAGTGGTGGCTGTAGCGGCGCTGCTTGCGTCAATGTTGAGTCCGGCGGGTGCGCAGACATTCAACGAAGGGCCGGATTACCTTCTGGCCTACACCACGACACCCAGCGGGCAGAGCGTCGTGCTGGAGTGGGATCTGTTTGGTGGCCCTACCGAGCTTCCGTTCTACATTCATCAGGACCTGATCAATGACGGATGGGAACAACCCATTCTCAACGCGTTCGAGACCTGGGAATCTGTGAGCGGCCAGCGAGCCTCCTTCAACTACCTCGGGTCAACAACAACACTCAGCGAGATTCAGGGCCCGGGACCGGTGTATCCGGATCCTGAGGACGGCACCAATGTCGTTTCCTATGGTCAGCTTGCGCCGATCGCAGCAGGTCGTGGCGGGTTCGCTGGTGCTTACAACCTGGACGGCAGTGGCAATCCCACCGGACAGGGCGTGGCGGGCTTTGACATCACGTTGAACCCCACATTCACATTCGCCAATGGCGCAGTCGACGGAGCGGTCGATGTCGAGACGGTCCTGCTTCACGAACTCGGCCATGTGCTGGGGTTCGGACATCCGTGGCAGCGGCCATCTTCGATCATGAATGGATCTATTCCGAGAGGCGAAACAAAGCGAACGCTCGATGCTGCCGACATATTCGTGATTCGGCTGCTGTATCCAGCGGCCTCTGTGCCGCAACCGATGGTTGCCAGGAATCTCCACCAGCAAACACCTGGCATTGACGGTGGTGCCGAGTCAACTGATGAATTCGGAGGGTCGCTGGCGTATGGCGACTTCAACAATGACGGCTTCGGAGATGTTGTCGTGGGCACCCCGGGCGAGGCTCTTGGTGCCAAGAGTGACGCTGGTTTGATCTACTACATCCCCGGTTCGGCCTCCGGCTTGAATGCGTCGCGATCGGTCAGTCTGTCGCAATCGTCACGGGGCCTTGCCGGGACCGCTGAATCCGGAGATCGCTTCGGGCAGACTCTTGCCGTTGGTGACTTCAACAATGACGGATTCGACGATCTTGCCGTCGGCTCTCCAGGAGAAGCGCTGGGTTCATTGACCAAAGCCGGGATGGTTCATGTGCTGTTCGGCTCGGGTGCCGGACTTTCCGGTGCAGGAAGCAGCGCCTACCACCAGAACACGCGAAACATAGCTGGCGTGGCTGAGGCGAATGATGACTTCGGCGCGTCGTTGTCGGTTGGCGATTTTAATGGTGACGGCCGCAGTGATCTCGCAATTGGCGCACCGGGCGAAGCTCTTGGGGCGCTCACAGCAGCTGGTGCAGTTCACGTGCTCTACAACAACGGTTCAACACTGACCGGTTCGGGTTCTCAGTTCATCTCCCAGCGCACCCGGGGTATCCCGGGAGGACCGGAACGCCTCGACGCCTTTGGTGCGGCGCTGAGCTCAGGAGACTACAACAGCGATGGTCGCGCCGACCTCGTGATCGGCGCTCCGGGCGAGGCCCTTGGATCCCGCACCGCTGCAGGGGCTTTGACTCTCATCAATGGCTCCCCCCTTGGGCTGAACATGACCACGGGCCGGTCCATCCATCAGGACTCAAGGGGTGTTGCTGGAGTTGCCGAGCGCAACGATCGCTTCAGCGCATCATTGTCCTCCGGGGATCTCAACGGCGACGGGCGGGACGATCTCGTGGTGGGATCACCCGGCGAGGCACTTGGAAGCCTGGCATCAGCCGGGCAGGTCAACATCTTCCTTGCTGGAGCCACCGGTCTGGGCAGCGCAAGTGCGCTGACTCAGAACTCCGACAACGTTCCAGGTGGAGCTGAGCGTTCTGACGAGTTCGGTGCCTCCATCGCGCTGGCTGACATGAACAACGACGGTCGGAACGATCTTGTGGTTGGGTCGCCCGGCGAAGGCAGTGGAGCGGGCGTTCGCACCGGAGCGATCCACGCGTTTCTCGGTACCGGCTCGGGTGTTGCCACCACCGGTTCACGCCTGATCTACCAGGGCAACCACTTGGTTGCCGGCGGGGCTGAGAACAACGACACGTTCGGCGCTTCGCTAACGATGGGTGACGTCACGGGCGACGGACGGGCCGATGTGATTGTCGGGTCGCCAGGAGAAGCCCTTGGTTCACTCAATGGCGCCGGCATGATTCACGAACTTCTCTATGGAGCAACCGGGCTTTTGCCGTGAGGCGCCCGCCAAGACCTGTCCGGCGCCGTCGTCGAGTCGAGTTGGTCAGTCCTGTCTCGGGGGATGATGCCGCCAACTCTCGCCCTGATTCTTGATGCAGGTCTTGTTGGGCTTGGATCTGTTGATCTTGCCTGACTCGTTCACGAGTCTGTCCTCGATCGGATCGTGGGTTAGAACGGTGTGAAGTCTGGGTCAACATGAGATCGGATAGTTTCCCGAATGTCTTCGACTGACATCCAGTCACTGTTTTCTCCAGAGCTGTAGGTGAACCCGGTGGGCACGGATTTCACACCATCTGGACGACCGGCCAATGGATCGCGCACATCGCTCGGCGTGATGATGTAGTAGCCATCGTGTTCAATGGTCTGGGCTGCATCAGCAGAAGGAACCATCTCTTCGTGAATTTTCTCGCCCGGCCGGATACCGACATCTTCGAGAATTGCGTTCGGGGCGATCGCTTCAGCTACGTCAACAATTCGATATGAGGGAAGCTGGGGAATGAGGATGTCACCACTGACGCCCTGCACCATCGCTCGCTCAACGACGGAAACACCATCCTCCAGCGAGATGCTGAACCGCGTCATCTCTGGATGCGTGATTGGGAGCGTGCCGCTCGGAGCGCGGTCCAGGAAGAACGGAATGACGGATCCACGCGATCCGACCACGTTTCCATAGCGGACAACAAGAAAGCGAAGGTCACGGTTGCCGATCGAGTTCCGCGCCGCGACAAAGAGCTTGTCGGAGCACAACTTCGTTGCGCCATACAAGTTCACCGGAGCAGCTGCCTTGTCGGTGGATAGAGCGACCACCGTTGTCACGCCCGAAGCAAGAGCTGCCGTCACGACATTCTGAGCGCCAAGCACGTTGGTCTTGATGCATTCGAACGGGTTGTACTCCGCAGCTGGTACCTGCTTCAAAGCTGCGGCGTGAATGATCGTGTCGATACCGGCGCACGCCGTTGTGAGTCGATCCACGTCGCGCACGTCGCCAATGAAGAACCTCAGGCCAGGGTGCTCGCTGGGCGGAAACATCAGCGCCATCTCGAACTGCTTCAGTTCGTCACGGGAGTAAATCACTACTCGGGACGGAGCGCTCTTTGGGTCTTCAAGCATGCGCTTCAGGAGCGCCTTCCCAAAGGAACCGGTCCCACCGGTAACAAGGACAGAACGATCTTTGAACGGTGGAGGCAGGTGTCTGGAAATCATAGAACTGGTCCTTTTGACGAGGTGATCTGGATTGTAGGTCCGGATCTCTGCATGCATTACTGAATGGCGAGTTGTGACAGGCGCTCGGGAACTTCGCCAACGGACTGAATCGTGCTGTCAGCGTCGAAGCCGCGGCGCGCGGCGGTTGCAGCATACGCGCCAGTAAGGACGCGAATCGTGTTACCCCCAGCTCGACGCAGGCCGACAAAATCTTTCGCTGGGTTGTCACCGATGTAGACAAGGCTGCTCATCGGAACCCGTTCGCGTTCCGCTATCAGGTTGAAGACCTTCAAGCTGGGCTTCTCTGCATCGATCCCGTACCGTCGGGTCAGGTAGCAATGATCAAAGAACGGGGCAACCTTGAGCGCATCAACCTTACGTTTCTGAACCCGGTGATTGCCGTCAGTAACGAGATAGAGAGGGTACGCAGCGCACGCCCGAAGGACCTGAGCTGATTCTTCGGGAAGTTTGATCCTGGGCGTGTGCGATCGGTACACGGATACGAGTTTGCGAACGCGGGCTTTGGTGAGGAGGCCATGATTTTCGAGCACTTGATTGAACACGGCGCCGCGCCCATCGCGTTTGAGAATCTCCCGCAGTTCGCGGCCTACCTTGGCCTTTGGTAAGCCATGTTCAACCGAGAGGTGCTCGGCTACTGCATTGAAACCGCTGAGAACGTACGTGATCTCCGGGTACAGCGTGTCGTCGAGATCGAAGACGACGATCAAGCGGTCCACTCGAAGTGATCCTCTGGAAGTCGCACCATTTGCATTCCTTCGAGTCGAATCGGACCAACCGTGGCCTCGAAGCCGCTGGCTTCTTCAACCAGGAAGTCTATGCTGCGGAGCCCAGCCGCAAAGGACAGGCTCGAGGCGCCGCCGACTCGAGCATTGCACTCAAGGATCTGAAACGAGTTGTCTTCCAACGAACCGATGGCCTGGATGACGCCGTGGCCCCTGAGGTCAACCGCCTCGGCAACCGAGCGGGCGAGCTCAGCAAGCGGCGCTGAGTCGACCAGAGTCGTGACCTGTGACTCGCCGGCATGAATGAGTGTCCGCTCACGGGGTACAGCGCCGAGGCAGCTTCCATTCTGGTCGCAGAAGACGTCGATGGAAAACTCGGTGCCATCGACGCAGGGCTGGAATACAGCTTCGGTCAGATCCTCGGCGTGTTTGGTAACGGCTTCGGCGCTGCCGAAGCCAATCGACGCGGCGCCTGCGCCTCGGCGTTCCTTGGCGACGTAACTGCTGGTGGGGTTCAGCTCAGTGACGTCCACGGCGGTTTCAATCGACGGCAGGCCGCGCCCGGTCAGAAAGTTTGCGAATGCCAATTTGTCATCACAGAGCTCGATCGTTTCAGATGAACTGACGGACAACAGGATGCCTTCGCCAGCAAGGTGCTCTCTCATCTTGGCAAACGTTGCCAGTTCGCCATCACGCGTCGGGATGATGAGTCGTATGTCCTTGGACTTGCAGAATGTAACGAGGTCCCCGGCGCTCAATTCATCAGTTCTTGGCATCTGCCAGAACCCGTCGGCCTCGATGCGAGCCGGAGCCTCAGGGTTGAGGTCCCCAGCCCAAACCTCGCCAGTCATCGTGAGCGCGGTTATGGCTTGGCGTGCTGCGCTCACCAGTCCGGACTTTCGAGAAATGCTTGTGAGTAGGACGTTGAGGTTGACGGGGTCGGCCGTGCGCGGGTTTTGGCGTTCCTTGTCGGCTTCAGCTGTCTCGTAGGCGACCAGCTCGGCGACGCCGCGTTCGAGTGAGACCTCGGGCTTCCAGCCGGTTGCTTCTTCGAGTCGGGCAATATCGGCCTGGCTCGCCTCGTATTCAGGAGCAGGAATTGACGGGTGAATGGTTGCTTCTGGAAAGTGGGGCTTGAGGCAAGCAAGCACGTCGGCCACGCGTCGAGCGGAACCGGTTGCGAGATTGACAGGACCAGAAACCTGGGAGTCGGCCAGTCGAAGAAGGCCATTGGCGACATCGCGAGCGTGCACGTAGTCAAAGAGGCTCTCTTCGCCGTAGACGTCGATCTCCTCACCGCTCAGGCAGGAACGAATCCAACGACTGATGACGTCGCGTGAACCCGGTCCGTAAACTCGGTAGATACGCGCTGAAGCGACAGAGAAGTTGACAGCATCGTCTTCGGCAGCCAGTTCTGCTTCCATTTCATGAAGGAGCTTGGCGACGCCGCACACATTTCGCGGGCGCAGCTCAGAGGTCTCGTGCAGTCGCGTTGGCTGGTCTGGAGGCTCAGCAAACTTGTACTGGTCCTCGTTGTATACGAGGTAGCTCGACGCAAAGACGTAGCGCCTGAGTGAAGGCGATTCGCATGCGGCCTGCAGCACCTTCTGGCTGGCGAGAACGTTGTCGCGGGCGTTGCTCTCCCAGAAGTCGGCATGTTCCACGCTGCGCTCGAAGGAAGCGGCCAGGTGAATGATGATCTCCGGGTCAAACGATGAGATGACGGACGAGTCAATTGTTGAGAGCTCGGCTTGGACGTAGTCCCGCACGCCCGGTACAGCCGGAAGGCGGTCGATGATTCGATACTGGGCACCTCGCTCGTCCAGCAATTTGATCATCTCCTTGCCGACAACACCGGCTCCTCCGGTGATGAGGTATCTAGGGGTCACTTTGTGCCTTCCAATCGTTTGCGAGTATGCCGTGCATCAGCGCGTCCGTAAATGGACCGCTGGCCTGTTCGGCGTTGTGTTGTCGAAGTCTGCCCTCGGGGTAAAGTCCCGCTCGCTCGAGGGTGGCTATGTGTGCTGTTCGGAAATCCCACGTCTCAGTGAATAGCCGATTGAGTTCGGCCGAACTGAAGCTGAAGTCGATGATGAAGTTCAGAAAGCGGAGGAAGTCCTCCACGTACAGCGTTTCGTTTCGTGCTCGCTCGGTCTGGGCAAGGAAAGACAGCTCAGCGCGGCGGGCATACCAGTCGATGTTTGTGAGGCCCCCATAGCTCATCGGAGCTCCGTCGGTTGCGAGAACCACCAGTAGCTGACGAGGGCGTGGACTCACGTATGTAGGTGCCACATGAGTTTCGAACCACCTCGCCTGATGATCTGCAGTCAGCGTTTCCTGCTGTCGTAGCACCTTGCGTTGGGCGTTGCGCCACGCCATGAGGTGCGGCAGATCTTTCGGCTCGATAGGTCGGGCTTGCCAGCCATCACCCAGGTCGCAGCTCAGGGCGCTTACAACTTCGGTTGATATTGAGTGCTGGCGTTCCTCGGTCAAACGTCGCCCCAGCGGAGCGGCTCGCCAGCGGTTTTGGCAACGCGCAGTTCGCGGCCCAAAGTAATCTCAAGGTGCTCGGGCAGAATCCCGAGCGCCGGACGGAGCAGGGCGATGTCGTCCGAGGTCACCATGTGTCCGACTGGGAGGTCATGGATGATGTGAATACTGCGTCGCGCCAGCCGACGGTTCTCTTCTTCGGCCACGGTGGGCTGTTTCACCGGGCTGCCGATCGAGCGACGGATTCGTTCTGCGCCCTGAACGAGGGCCCGGAGGTCTTCGGGCTGGAGAGCGAAGTGGTGATCGGGTCCGCTGTTGGAACGATCTTCGGTGACGTGGCGCTCGAGCACGGTGGCTCCGAGGGCAACAGCGGCCAGTGAGACATCGATGCCGATCGAGTGATCGGAGAGTCCAACTTCGGTTCCGAACGCAGATGCGATCGTCTGCATCGAAGCAAGGTTGACGTCCTCGTACTTGGTTGGGTACTGGCTGGTGCAGTGCAGCACGTTGACGTCAAGTCCCGGCGAAACATTTTCGATCCAGGCCAGGCTGCGCTCGATCTCGCCCAGGTAAGCGTGGCCAGTGGACAAGACGATGGGTTTGCCCTTTGATGCAACCCGTTCGACCAGTGGCTGATTGTCCAGGTCGAAGCTTGCCAGCTTGTGACGGCTGACGAATGGGTCCAGCTCGTCGACTGCGTCGAGGTCGAACGGCGTGGACATGAACTCGATGCCCTCTGCCTTGCAGTGCTCGGCCAGGATGGAGTGCCAGGACCGGTCCATCTCAAGTGACTTGGCCAGTTGGTGCGGCGTGACCGTGTCTTCCACCCCAGCAAAGTTGGCCATTTCAGTCAGGCGAGGCGCTTTTGTCGAGTAGAGGGTGTCGGCCGAGAACGTCTGGAATTTGGCGGCTTGGGCGCCGGCTTCGGCCGACCAACTGACCATCCGCTTTGCGGTTTCAAGGTCACCATTATGATTGGAGCCGATTTCGGCGATCACAAATACTTCTGATGATGACTGATCTTGGGTTTGTTCGCTCATGTGCGATTGGTTCCTTCAGTGGAGGCAGAGTGTCTCTCGTGAGCGACGTTGCGCACGATTCTGTGTTCGACTGCCGAGTTTAGGCTGGCGAGTCCGGGGTTCGCACGAAGGTGTTCGACGACTGAACGCGCGCTCAGCGCCGTTGGCGTGGTGGGGGCAAGTTGAGCAACCACGTGGCGCAGGAGTTCAAGGTCTTCCGCTTCATCGACCGTGATTCGTATGTTTGGGTGCGCGGCCCACGAGGGAGCCGGCACTGCCACGCACTTGAAGATATCGGGATTCTGATAAATGAAGGGTGTGACGTGTTCGTGGTGCTCTTCGGTAGTGCTCTCGTTTACGGCCCTTTCGAGAGCTGCTCGCGTCATGACCTCGACGTCAAGGCCACGAGCAAAGCGTCCGTCAATGCTCGTCGAGGCATAGTCGGCACCGGTGCTCGCAACGAGTTCGCAGGCTGCGTCGATAATGCCCGGGTCAATCAGGGGGCAGTCGCCCGTTACCCTGACAATCAACGGCGAGTCGGTCGTGGCCAGGGCGAGCGCAAAGCGACTGAGAACGTCGGCTGCATCACCGCGAACGAGGATCGTCCCGGGAAGGGACAACGTGGTATGGGAAGCAATGCGGTCATCGTCCTGATTCGTCGACGTTGCGACAACCACCGTCGCCGCTCCATCCTGTACAGTTTTAAGGCGCTCGGCGCACCATGTAAGCAGCGGCCAACCGCCCAGGTCTGCCATCGACTTCCCCGGAAGTCTGGATGAACCCATTCTTGCTTGCAGGATGACCAAGGGTGACACATGCACATACAGATAGTATCTGGAAGCTGATCTGCAAGTTGAAAGGGTCCCGTGTGATTCCGTACGGAAGGCAAACCATTACAGACATTGATCGGAAGTCCGTCGCTTCGGCTCTTGACGACGCATGGCTGACACAAGGGCCACCTATTGAGGCTTTCGAACAGATCGTTGCGGATCGCGTTCACGCCGCCCACGCCGTCGCCTTTATGAATGCAACGGCGGCACTGCACGCTGCAGCCTGGGCTGGGGGCCTCGGAGTCCGTGACTTGCTCTACACCTCTTCCCTGAGCTTCATAGCCAGTGCAAATTGTGGTGCCTATGTTGGTGCGGATGTTGGGTTTGTGGATATCGATCCTCGCACGCTGAACATGGATGTCACGAAGGTGCCAGAGGATGCCAAGGCAATCGTTCCCGTACATTTCGCCGGCCTGCCAGCCGATCTGAGTCAATTGAATCGCCGCCCGGATGTCATCATCGAAGATGCAGCGCATGCAATGGGCGCGGAGACTCCTGACGGACCGGTTGGCTGTTGTGCTCATTCCGATATGGCAGTGTTCTCCTTTCACCCGGTCAAAACCGTCACTGCCGGTGAAGGGGGAGTCGTCACTACAAACAACGCAGAGTTGGCTGAACGTCTAAGGCGTTTCCGCCATCACGGCATTGAACGGATCGATGGGGCCGACGCTTGGGAGTACGTGGTCAACGAGGTTGGTATGAACTTCAGAATGACTGGCCTCCAGGCAGCATTGGGCTCAAGCCAGATGGCGCAGTTGGATGGGTTTCTTGAGCGTCGCGACCAGTTGGTGTCGCAATACCGCGAGCTTCTCGCTGACCTCCCACTCACCATGGGTCCGGAAGCTCCTGCTGGATTCCGCCACGGTCGCCATCTCTTCACCATTCAGGTCGAAGATCGCCGAGCGGTCTTCAACCACATGCGTGACAATGGGGTCGGTGTGCAGGTGCATTACGTGCCCATCCACCACCATCCCCCCTACGCCGCAGCGGCTGGAAGCCTGCCTCAGACCGACAAGGCGTATGACCACATACTCTCACTGCCGCTCTTTCCACTCCTTACCGACGCAGAACAGATCGAAGTAGTCGACACTTTGCGAGGTGCACTTGCCTCGTAGATGGGGATGGTTTTCCAGGGCCGAAGCTGATGCGACTGAAGCACCCAGTCGCATCGAGGATTCCCAGGCATCGAGCGAGCTCATCGAACAGTTGCCGTCACAAACAGATCTGCATGGCGCAGCGAGGGCGATCAACGGACTCATCAAGAAGGGTGACAGCGCCAGCGCCATAGCACTTTCGCGAGTTCTGCGCCTTCATCACCCTGATCACGATCGGCCACGGCGGCTGCTCGTCCGGTCGCTGCTGATTGGGCCGCTGACCGAAGAGGTGATCCCAGAGGCCGTCGGGGCGCTTACTGGCATTGCGAAGAACCAGGAGCAGCGTCATGTTCGGTTGGCCAGCCGTCTCGCTGTAGCGTCCGCTGGCACCAGCCATGCGCAGGCTACGGCCATGATCTTTGAGGGCGTATTCGAGAAGGTTGAACCGCGCAGGCCAGCTCTGGCCGTTGAAGTCGCTATCGCTTTGAGCGGAGCGGGCCACAGCCTGATTGCGGCCCGTATCGCAAAGTCAGCCATCGCAACAGGTTCGCTCCATCCCGCAGAGTTGAGCCTGCTCGCCCGCAGCCTTGCTGACGACACGCTCGTTGCCGAACTTGAAGAACACCTACCACCAGAGGGCACCGTCGATCGATCACTTTTTGAGAGTGGTCGGCTTGAACGATTCGGCAATCGCCGGCTTGCCTTCGAAGCCATGGTAGAGGCACCGGTATCGCGGCCTGCGGATTTCAGTGGTCGGTTCGCTTCGCTGGCAAAGCAGCTTGGCCGCTACCAGGAACTTCTCGATTATCTCGATAACACGCAACACCATCTCGGCTTGCTCGACGAAGCGAATCATCGCTTCGACGTTCTTTGGGCGCTTGGCCGCAAAGAAGAAGCCGTTAGCGCGCTCGCCAACGTCGACGATCCCCACCGCCTCTATCCGGGGCATCTCATTCGCGTTGAAAGAGCATTTGGGGACGCTGGCATCATGGACGCCGTTGCCTGTGGCGGGGATGCCCCTGACATTCATGTCAGCGGCCGGATCGCATCGGCCTTCCTACTCACCGATCGCGCCCGGTCGGCGATCGAAGAACTCGAACGGTGGAGGACGCTTCCGCCGACAGCTCGCCTCACACTGGCGCGCGCTTTGTATTGCGAGCGCCGCTTTGAAGACGCCAACGCTTTGCTGCCATCCCTGATTGGAACCAACCAAGACTTTGCGGCCCGCAAACTCGCCGGACGCATCCTGATCGAACGGGGCATGTTTGCCGAGGCGCTCGCATCGCGTCGCGCCGCACCGGCATCGGCTGGGTTTGACGAGGTTGTCTTCCATGCCCTTCTCGGGCTTGGGCAGTTCGATCACGGCTTCGCCGTGCACCCTTGGCCATCCGAGATGGCCCGGCTCAAGTCGGTGTTCAACGACAACGCTGACGAGTATCCGTCCGTGCACGTGAGCAGTCGATTCGTCATCTCTGAGGGCGGACCCGGAGACGAAATTCAGTATGCAACCCTCTTTGGCGAACTGGCCAAATTGGCCGACACCACGTATGTGACAACTGAACCGAGGCTGCTGTCGCTGATGCAGCGCAGCTTCCCCGATATTGTATTTGTTCCGGTCCGTCGAACTCGCGATGGGGAGTTCGATGTAGCGGGACTGGATGAGCCGGCTCGCATGCAAGGCGAGCTGCACCATCTGCTCACAGAAGAAGCGGCGAAGATCGCAGAGACCTGCGACAGTGTGGTTTTCAGCAAGGCGATCCAGCGGATGATTCCTCACCCGTCCGAGTCGCTACCGGCGAGGCCGCATCTGGTCGCCAATCCACTCGATGTCACGGACACAGGCCGCCGCCGAGTTGGCATTGTTTGGCGTAGCGAGCTTCGGTCGGCTTGGCGAAACATTCATTACCTTACAGCGCAGCAGCTCGGCCCGCTTCTGGAACTTGATGTCGACTTCGTGTGCCTGCAACACGACGTCGACGCAGAAGAGCGTCAGGTATTGCGTCAGATGTCCTCAACGATCGAGTTTCTTTACGGAATCAATCTGCGCGACGACTTTGAGCGGACTGCATCGCTTGTCCACTCACTGGATGCTGTTGTTGGCATTGGAACATCGGTGCTCAATCTCGCAGCTGCTGTTGGAACCGATGTTGTGATGATGCAGCCGACACACTTCGGCAGTTGGAGAAGCGGCCCCGACCATGTTTCATGCGGACAGGACTTCTGGTACGACAAGGCGGTGGTGGTGACCGCTGAGCCGCCGCATGACAAACAACAGCTCGTCCGGCTCGGTGCCAACGAGTTGCGAGTTCGGCTCGGGCTCTAGCCCACCAACAATATCGGAGAGATGATGACAACCCGGTTCGATACTGAATTGTTCTGTGAACGGCTGCATCCGTTGCCGACTGCCGACGACGTGGCTGACTTCTATAAAAAGAGCTACTACGAAGAGATTCTTGAGCTCGCCGATTCGGATGAACGTAAGCGGGCGCCTGACCTGCAACGACTGACTGGTGACAGCGCGCAGGCCGATGCTGAGTCGACCTGGTTGTCGAGCACGCTGTACCGCGACATCGAGCACTTCGTGGTCCAGCAGGGAAATGGCGGCAAGCGTCACCTTGATGTCGGCTGCGGCTCTGGCGACCTACTCGCTTACATGTCCCGTCATGGATACGAGACGATGGGTCTTGAAGCATCGCCCGCCGCAGCCCGGAGGTGCCGCGACCGCGGCCTTGCCATCTTCGATGGCGAGCTCGAACAACTGGTCGAGGATGAATCGGGCGCGTTCAATGTGGTGTCGATGCTCAACGTGCTTGAGCATGTCCACGACCCGCTGTTCTACCTTGACTCGTGCAGGCAACTCCTTCGACCCGGCGGCGTGGTCGTTGTGCAGGTGCCAAACGACTTCTCCTGGTTGCAGACCTGCGCATCGTTGATTGTCGATGCCAGCGACTGGTGGATCGCCAACCCGGATCACCTGAACTATTGGACCATGGAAGGAATCAGCGACCTGTTGAAGAGGCGTGGATTCGATCCCAGGGTGCTGTACGGAACATTTCCCATGGAACTGTTTCTGTTGGGTGGAGCCAACTACGTGGACCTGCCAGCACAGGGCAAGGTGGCGCATGAAAATCGCAAGACAATCGAGCTAGCTTTGAGCGATGAGCAGCGCCGCTCCATGGCGGCGCGGTTCGCTTCGGCCGGGATGGGGCGAAACACCCTGATCGTCGCCCGAGTCGTCGATCCAACAATCGCAGAAACGGAGACAAGCAGCGATGCCTGAAATGACCAAAGAGGACCTGCGATCAACTCTTGAGACGCTTGACCGTGCCATGGACGACTATGGGCCACCATTCGCTCCAACATCCTTCTGGCGGCCAGCTGTCGCTGGACTGCTGGCCGACTTCGAACAACGTGGGCCCGAGTCCTTCAAGTCGTGGCCATCGGCTCAACAGTTCTTCTATCCGCAGTACGGCCAGCGCTACAGCCAGCGCATGCTCGATGAGTTGAAGCCAGAGCTACTTCGCGTGAACCGACATAGCCAGCCGGGTTGGGCCACCAGTCGCCTCGTCGGCGGTTTGGATGCCCACCGAGACATGGATATCGCCCTGGCCATGCTCGACCGCAGCGTTATGGACTACGACTTTCTTGCGTTTGGCGAGAGCGAAGTGGGGCGGCCGCCGCAGCGGTTCCGGTTGGACGGCGCTGACGGTCCAGCGTTCGGCCGGGCCTACCTGAACTACGCAAAGATTTTGGCCGCACTGTCCCGATTTGTTGACCGCGAACCTCAGACCTACCTTGAGCTTGGAGGCGGGTTCGGCGTACTCGGGGAACTCCTCCAGGCGCACAATCCCTCAAGCGTCTATATCGACTGTGATATCCCGCCGTTGATCGGCATTGCCGCTTGGTACCTGAACAATCTGTTCCCGCAGCGATGCGAGGTCTCACCAACAAGTACAGATCCCGCCGCTTCGTTTGACAGCGCGAATTGGGGGAGCGGGTTCATAGGCTGCATTCCCTCGTGGGATCTCCCCAAAGTACCTCGGGGTGCGATTGACGTCTTTGTCAACTCGTTCAGCTTCCAAGAGATGGAACCGGCCACGGTTGGTGGCTACGCTGAGATCGTGGCCAACCAGATTCAGGCCAGATACGTCGTAAGCTTGAACTCAGCTGGCGGCAAACCAGTCAAGAGTGAGAATCGCGAAGTCGGCGTGGTGGAGCCCACAACGTCGGCCGCCATCGCAAACGAGTTTGTCCGTCGCGGCTACGAGGTCATCGCTGACCTTGGTCGCCCGGCGTCCCCTCCGCAGGCGAAGCTCGTCATTCTCCGAAGAGCCTGAATCATGCGCCGACGTGTAGTTCTGGGCGGTGTCTCGCTTCTGGTTGTATTGGGAATCGTGCTGATGGTGGCAGGCCTGCGTGACCGGCCGGGAAGCGACGACGTTGTTACGCCTGAGCCGAATTCGGCTGACATCAACACTGGCGGCGTTGTAGACACTGCCCGGGATCCGACCCCTGAAGCGACGGCTTCCAACCCAGTTGAAGCCTTGCCGCCACCACTCTCGGTATTGCCGTTGTCGCCAGCGTCGTCGTTTAATTTGGGTGTTGTGACGTCGGCGGGTGAGGTGTGGACCTATGACCCGTTGGGTGTTTCGAAGTTGGCGCGTGTGTATGACCCGGCGGCTGCGAATCTTGAGCCCGCCGCTGCGTTGGCCAATCGGTGATGTCTGTGTCTGAATTGAAACCCGCATCTCTGATTTCAGGTGTGGATTCAGACCAGCTCGGGCTTTCTGACCCGGCTCGCCGATAGTCTCGGGCGGTGGTTGCTACGGAAAGTGAACTCGACCTAGCGCACGTCGGCGCGACTGCGAGCGGTCTCGCGCACCCCGGCAGCGACGCTCCGCTGGGTGTTTACCTTCAACGGTTGTGGGATCTGCGGCATTTCGCGTGGAGTCACGCCCGCGGCTCGGTGCGTGCTTCAACGTCCACATCGCTTCTCGGTGAGCTATGGCTGCTTCTTGAACCGGCGCTTCTCATCGCCATCTACTTCATCATTTTTGGCGTGGTGATTCGGGCCGATCGAGGGGTCGACAATTTTGTTGCGTTCCTTGCGATTGGTCAGATCATCTTCACCCACAGTCGGCGTGGCATCCTGGAAACCGGTGGATCGCTTCTGCAACGAGGCCCGATGCTTCGCACGTTTGCGTTTCCCAAGGCGATCCTTCCATTGAGCGCGACCATGCGCACCATTGTCACGCATGCCGTCGGACTTGTGGCCATGATGGTCTTCGTACTGGCTGCCGGCGTGTCCCCCCGGGTTGGGTGGCTGCTGGTTCCGTTTCTCTCTGTCGCTCAGGCCTTGATGAATCTGGGGATCGGGCTTTTCCTGGCGCGGTTTCTGGTAACCACCGATGATCTCGGCCGACTCCTCAGCTACGTGTTTCGTCTTGCGCTTTATGGGTCAGGCGTTCTGTTCAGCGTTGACGCATATCTGGAAGAGTTCGCACGGGGCGACCTGTTCTTGAAACTGATGTTGTTCAACCCGCTGTTCATCTACATCGAGTTGAATCGATGGATCATTATGGGGCGGGAGCCGTCGAATTCCGGACTGATGTTGGTAGCCGCCGCAATATGGACGTTCGGATCTCTGGCACTTGGCTTCTGGTGGTTCCGTCGGAGCGAACGCAAGTACACAGGCTTTGGGAAAGTTATCAGTCTGTGACGCCGGATCAAGAAGAGTTACTCGTACCACGTTGGTTGGACGCAGCTAACGGCAGTCCCAGGGTCGAGGATGCTCTCGCGTCTGGCCCACTCACGTCCGCACCACCTTTCGATTCGGCCGACGAGTTGTCTGATCTGGCAGTTCGCGTCAGCGACGTACATGTGACCTTTGAAGCCCTGGCGGACCGCTACAACGCCGGACGGCGAGCTTTGTCATTGAAGAGTCGTGAGATCCGTCACATTCCGGCGCTGCAGGGTGTCTCTTTGGATCTGCACACCGGCGACGCGTTGGGGCTGATTGGCCACAACGGTGCTGGAAAGTCGACCCTTATGCACGCCCTTGCCGGGTTCATCCAGCCCAGCCGTGGCGAGGTTCTCGTGCGTTCCCAGCCGCTCATGTTGGGTGTGAATGCCACGCTCAACCAGCACCTGTCCGGCCACCGAAACATCTCGCTCGGGCTACTTGCTCTCGGGGTGCCCCGTGCCGAGCTGCCGGAGCTTGCTACCGACGTCGCCGAGTCAACCAAGTTGGGCTCGTTCCTTGACCTTCCGGTCAAGAGCTACTCGACCGGCATGCGACTTCGGTTGAGCTTCGCCATCTCCACGATAAGGGCTCCAGACATCCTACTCATCGACGAAGCGCTCGCAGTCGGCGACAAGCAGTTCAAAGAACAGAGTCTCCGTCGATTGAACGAAATCCGGGATGACGCCGGGGTTGTGATTGTTGCGTCCCACTCCCTCAACGAGATCAAACGGACCTGCAACAGGGTTCTCTGGCTTGAGGGCGGACGGGTTGTCCGACTCGGTCCAACAGCCGAGGTCCTGCCGGACTATCGCAAAGCGCGCCTCGCCTCGCCTGGTGAGTAACCGCTCAGCTGTGTGTTCACGCCAGGAACATCTCATGGATATGGTGGCTCGATGGATTCTGCTACGCCATTCTTCTCGATCATCGCGCCGGCCTACAACGTCGCAGGAACAATCCGTTTGGCGATCGAGTCCGTACTCGGGCAGAGTTTCGGTGACTTTGAGCTGATAGTCGTCGACGATCGCTCTCCGGATATTTCCGGCGCGATCGCGGACGAACTGGCTGTCGAGGACCAGCGCGTTCATGTGATCCATTCCGATGTCAACCAGGGACTCGGCCAGGCGCGCAATACCGGGATGTCCGCGGCGTCTGGAAGGTACGTTCTCTTCCTCGACACCGATGACTGGTTTGAGGATGGGGCGCTCGCTGCGATCCACCATCGAATCGTCGAGACGGAGTTTCCAGAAGTTGTGATTTACGACTACGCCCGGGCGTACTGGTGGGGCGCACGTGAGCGAAACGTCAAGGGGCATGTGCTCCGTGAGGCCGGTGATCAACCATGGACGCTGCAAGAACACCCGGAACTACTTGAAGTGCTCAACGTCGCGTGGAACAAGGCTTACTCGCGTGAATTTCTGAACCGCACTGGTTTGACGTTCCCCGCTGGGTTGTACGAGGACATTCCGTGGACCTACCCGGTCCTCATGGAGGCGCAGACGATTGCAACGGTCGACTTCGTTGCTGTCGGCTATCGCCAATCCCGCGGCGGGAGCATTCTGAAGTCAAGCTCATCGAAGCACCTCAGCGTGGTCGGACAATGGGACGCTGTCATGGCTTTCATCGACGCGAACCCGGAACACGAGAGGTGGCGCGAACCGTTGTACGAACGTCTCGCCCATCACTTGGTAAACCTTGCTGGCAACTCATCTGGTCGGATTCCGGCTGACTCCTGGAACGATTTCATCGTCGACGTGGGTCGGTGCCTGGCTGAGCATCTGCCCCCGGGCTACAACTTCTCCGGGCGCTCGGTGGCGATGCGCGCAGAGGTACTCATGCGGGGTAACCCCGCAGCGTTTCGGGCCTTGAAGGCGGTCAACGGCGCCAGAATCATGCTGAGGAACACGGCGCAGAAACGGGCAGGGAAGACCAGGAAGCGGGCCAAGCAACTGCGATCCGACGGGTTTCTGAAGGTCCATGAAGCGGCATGTGCCCTGCCTGTCGACGAAAATCTCGCGATCTTTGCTTCGTACTGGTGCAAGCAGTTCGCTGGCAACCCGCGCGCCATCTATGAGGAGATGCAGGCCCGACCCGGCGCACCGCGATGTGTGTGGATTTTCCAGGACGTCCCGCCGCTGGACTTTCCCCCCGATGGCGAATTTGTGAGGAAGGGCACAAGGGATTACTACTGGCTGCTCGGCCGGGCGAAATTCCTTATCAACAACGTCAACTTCGCCGACTTTGTGGTCAGGCGCCCCGGTGCGATTCACCTACAGACCCAACATGGGACGCCACTCAAGTCGATGGGACTCGACTTGCGCCACTACCCGCAGGCTGCGAAAGGCATGAGTTTCAAGAAACTGTTGCGACGCTGCGATCGCTGGGATCTCAACCTTTCAAGCAACAGGTACTCGACCGAGGTTTGGGAGCGTGCTTTCCCGTGTGACTTCGAGTCGTTCGAGGCTGGCTATCCGCGCAACGATGTTCTGGTCAACAATGCAGAAAACGCGGAGGCCCGCAATGACGCTCGCCGAAGGCTGGGCGTGCCTACGACGGGACGGGTCCTTCTGTACATGCCTACCTTCCGAGACTACGACGACGACTTTCAAGTCGATATCGATCTCAACGCCCTTGCGAAGAACCTTGGTTCTGATTGGACCGTCATTGTGCGAGCGCACTATTTCTACAACTCTGCCTCGATCGACTCGGCGTCTGCCCGGGAGGAGCGGGCCAATCTCATTGACATTTCTCACCACGCCGTTGTGGAGGATGCGTACCTTGCGAGCGATGTGTTGCTGACTGACTACTCGTCGGCGATGTTCGACTTTGCCAACCTCGGCCGACCGATCGTGTTGTACGTGCCTGATTGGGATCGATACCGGGCCGAGCGGGGTCTGTACTTCGACGTCCGAGAGACCCCACCTGGACCGATCGCCGCAACGGAAGCTGAGCTGACGGCGATTATGGCGAGCAAGCGCTTCGACTCCGAAGAGTCCCTCGCTCGATTGGCACGCTTCCGGGAACTGTTCTGTGAGTTTGATGATGGCAGGGCAGCAGCCCGTGTTGTTGACGGGCTGTTCGGAATCGACGAGCCGACCGCGGTCATCAGTTCGGTCGATCTCTCCGAGTTGACCATGTATCCAACCGCCAATTGGATGGAGCCCAATGAACACCTGCGCGCAACATAAAGTGCATGCTGGACAACGATTGGCGACGGTTAGTTGTTGTCGAGCATGTCGTTGACTGCGCTCAGATCTTCGCTGAAGTCGATTTCCATGCAAAGCGTTCCCGAGATGTCAACGATGGCGAACCTGACGCCGTCCTGCTCGATCGCATATTCCATTCCGCGTTCGAAGTAGTCGTTCGCCTCGCATGCGTCGAGCTGTTTCTCAAACGCGACCCGGTCCTGGGCGGCAATGAAGTTGATGCCGACCGCTTCACCTTCGGCGTCGGCGACCTGCTTTGACAGAGCGTTGATCGCGCCATCTGCGCCGAGTGTGTACTTGACTTCCTCTTCGGCGGTTGCGCTTGTGTTGACGACAACGAACGAGTTGCCGAGTTCAACCGCCCTGGCCACGTTCTGCATAACTTCATCGTCGAAGACGACATCCCCGTTCAGCCAGAGCACCGGACCGGGCGGGCTCAGGCTCAGGCCCCTGAGTAGGCTCTTTGAAGTGTTGGTTTCGCCGAAGTCGGGGTTGTACGCATAGGCAATCTCGGGGTGCGACTCAAGAATCGTTCCCTTCTTAAAACCCACAACCGCCATAATCTGGGCGTGAGGGAACGTGCGCCGAAGACCGCCGATCTGGCGACCCATGATCGTCTCGCCGTTGGATAGCGGGGTGAGTGGTTTTGGAACCGGGTTACCCAGGCGAGATCCGACTCCAGCGGCGAGAATGAGGATTTGCATCCCGCCACCATATAGCCGGGCGCGGAGGCTGCTTGAGATACCGGAAGCGCCTGCGCTGGACCTGCCTTTTGAGCAAGGAGGGCCCTGTTTGGCAGACTGAGCCCGGAGCCTCAACGAGCCGCCGGACCGTCCTCGTTCCTCGGCTTCTCAACGCGGCTCCCAGTGACGATCCAGAGTTCATGATTGTTGCTCGCGACATGGCCATGGAACATAGCGTCCGACACAACGCTGATCGGAGTTCAGATCTGGTCTCCCGACCAGAGGGGGAGCGAGGAGTTGCGTGGCGTTCGGCTTGACCCTGGGTGAGTGTTTGGTTGACCGTGCGCCGCTGCGCTGAGGACGCTTCGTGGGTCCTGCGGTGTGTTTCGTTGCGTCGGGTGCGCAACTACCATGGCGGCCAATGACGTCAATTCTTGATCAACTTACCCCGCTGGCACGCATGCGGTTTATGTGGAAGATGGGAGCGCGGTACGAGCACATCTTCCTCGTTAGCCACATGCGTTCGTATTCGAGCTTGCTGTCGCATCTGATCGGCGAACACCCCGAGGTCAACGGCTACGTGGAGCAACAGGTTGGCTATCCAACCGAGATGGATCTCGTCGGTATGCGCATTCGCACCTATGAGCTCACCGGCGGTCAAATGAACGGCAAATACCTCTTCGACAAGATTTTGCACAATCGCCTTCGTATCGGCGCCGAAGTAGCGGCTCGATCAGACGTACACCTCCTGCTATCAATTCGGGAACCAATCGCAGCGGTCCAAAGCACGGTGGCCATGGCCCGCAAGAATCACAAGCCGGGCTGGAAAGGGCGGGTGCCCAAGGTCGCCGGTTACTACCGCGAACGCATGGAGGGTATGGTGCAAATGGCCCGCGCCCGCAAGGATGGAGACATCCTGTTCTTTCAAGCCGAGCGCGCAGTTGATAACACAGCTGGTCTTTTGGCTGCGATCCAGCGCTACCTGCACCTTGATACACCCTTCAAGGAGAGCTACACGCCGCAGAAGCTCACTGGCGTCGGCCTTTTCGGGGATCCGTCGGACTACATCAAGTCTGGACAGGTTGTCAAGAAACGGGCCGATCACAGCGGCATCGAAATTCCAGACGCAATTCGCAAGGAGCTGCAGACATCCTATGAAGACACTCAACAGCGGCTTCGCAGGTTGTGCAGGCATACTTTCTGATTGAGCGCCGATTCGGCCGGCGTTCAGCTGACCTTGGCGCGGCGGCGAACCACTACTTTCGTCAGACCTGACGCGATCAGCCCCGCAGCCCAGCTCAGGTGAAGCGTGGGAAACACGGCGAGCGTGAGCACTCGTTCCTTTGGGCTCAGGTCTGGGTCGACAGTGACTGCAGCGGCTGCGGTTGATGTTGCATACAACGCTGGTATCACTGCGCCGAGTCGTGGGTAGCCGACGGAGGCAATAACAGCGCTTCCGGCCAGTCCGAGAAGAAGCACCGGTGCAGCCAACTGGCGCGGCTGCACCGAGTCGGGATGCTTTCGCAGTGTTTCTGCCCGCCACCAGCCGTACTGCCAGTACTGGCGCCCAAGCGAGCCAAGGTCCGAACGAGGGCGGTACGTGACGCGCAGGCTTGGGTCGAGCCAGACGCCTTGGTCAATGGACCGAAGCCTCCAGTTGAGCTCGTAGTCCTGATTGCGCGTGAAGCGCTCGTCGTAACCGTCGACTGCTTCGATCGCTCGGCGTCGGAACGCTCCGAGATAGGCAGTGTCGACGCGCCGTGGCTCTCCGGTCTCGAAGCGGTAGGACGCGTTCCCGACCCCGAAGCGAGAGCGAGTTGCCGCAGCAACCGCGCGTTCGAATGGTGTCGTACCCGTGGCGTGCTGCACGGCGCCGACGTTTGCGGCCCCGGTTGCCTCAAGCGTGTTCACGCATTGCTGGACGTATCCGGCGGGAAGTTCCGAACCTGCATCTACGCGGATGATGATGTCCCCTGTCGTTTCGGCGATTGCCAGATTCAGGCCGGTTGGCGTGCGACCGGTCGGGTTGGGAACGATGAACACACTGGGGTGTTGATCCGCAAGGCGTTCCGCAAGTTCTTCTGTCCCGTCTGATGACGGACCGATGGAAAGTGCAATCTGGCTGACCGGATAGGACTGGCGAACGATGGAATCAACCGCCTGCCCGAGGCGGTCGACGGCGTCGCGAGCCGGCAGGACCACTGCAACGCGTTGTTGGGCAGGTGAAGAGCGCACAGAAGCACCTTAGGTTGTGGTGCCCGGTTCAAATGGTTGGGGCAGGCGATCCTTGGAGCGTTCCGGGTTGTGATCTTCCCCTCCGCGCCTACACTCTTGAGCTGAACAACTTCATACGTTTCCGAAGACATCCGGTGGTCGCAAGACCTGAATGGCTCCCATCATGAGAGTGAGCGGAGCCGCCCGACGAGGAGATGGCGCAGGCGAAAGCGTGCCGCATGTCTCTTACCTGATGTCTGCGGTCACGCTTTCTTTCGCTTTTCACACGCATTTCGAAATACACAGAACTTCGAATACACAGAACGCAGACACGAGGACGAAGTGGCAACAGAAAACCCAAATCCAAAGAACGTGGCCATCGTCGCCGAGGTCAGGGAACGCCTCGAAAATTCCTCGACGGTGATCGCTGCTGAATATCGCGGCCTCAACGTGCCGCAGCAGGCCGAGCTTCGTGCCAAGGTGCGCAGCGCCGGTGGCGAACTCAAGATCTACAAGAACACGCTGGTTCGTCTTGCCGCCGCAGACGTCGGCGTGGAACTCGATGAGCACCTCACCGGTCCAACCGCTCTGGCTCTTGTTGACCCCGACGGTGACTCCGCTGCAATGGCCAAGGCCCTGCAGGATTTCGCCGACGACAACGAAGCCTTTGTCATCAAGGGCGGCGTGATGGACGGAGCAGCACTCGGCGCCGACACCGTCAAGGCACTCTCCAAGATTCCACCGCGCGACGTGCTGCTTTCCCAGATCGCTGGCGCATTTGCTGCACCGATGGTCAAGCTCGCTTCGTTGCTCAAGGCACCGATGAGCCAGATGGCCGGACTCATCAAGGCTCTCGAAGAAAAGGGTGGCGCAGGCATTGCCGACGAGGCCGCACCCGCAGCCGACGAGGCAGCTCCTGAAGCCGCACCCGCAGCCGACGAAGCCGCACCCGCTGCTGAAGAATCCGCCACCGAGGATGCTCCTGCCGAGGATGCTCCCGCTGAAGAAGTCGTTGCTGCTGATGCCTCAGAAGAGGCACCCGCAGCCCCCGAATCTGAGGAAGCAGCCGCTTCCGACGAATCTGCAGATGCCCCCGAAGCAGCTGCTGAAGTAACAGAAGATGCCGCCAAGGCTGACGCCGACGCTGGTACCCAGGAAGAGGAGTAAGACATGTCAAAGGTCGAAGACGTACTGACGATGATCGAGGGCATGACCGTTCTCGAGCTGAGTGAGCTGCTGCCCGCATTCGAAGAGAAGTTCGGTGTGGAAGCTGCTGCTGGCGGCGGCGGCATGATGATGATGGCCCCCGCCGAGGGTGGCGGCGACGCTGCTGAAGAGCAGGACGAGTGGGACGTTGTTCTCAACGGCGCCGGCGAAAAGAAGATCGCCGTGATCAAGGAAGTCCGCGCCCTCACCGGTCTCGGTCTCAAGGATGCCAAGGACATGGTTGAGGCCGCTCCGAAGGCAATTCTCGAAGGTGTTTCCAAAGAAGACGCAGAGAAGGCCAAGGAAGCCATCGAAGGCGCCGGCGGTCTCGTCGAGCTGAAGTAGTTCGGAACCCGTCCGGGTTCCTGGTGCCAAACGGCACACCAATATCGTGAAGAAGCCCTGCACCCCGGTGCAGGGCTCCTTTCGTTTTTATTCAGATTGTTCGCCCGCTGCGAAGTGCTCGTAGAAGAAGGAGTCGGTCGAACCCACATACTGGGCCAGAAAGCGGGGACTGTCTGGGTACACCGATACGGCCAGATCCGTGACCCCGGAGGAGGCGTCAATGTCGTTCCTGGTCAGGTTGGCGGCAATAACTTCCTTGCCGCTGTTGATGTTGAGAGCAACTCTGGTGAACTCACTCACTGCACCCATCAGGCCGATGACCAGGACCCCTTTCAGCATGAGGTGCTGCCAGGATCTGGGTGGCATCCGAATCAGGGCCCGGACAACCAGGATTGCCAGGACGAACATTGATGGGACAACGGCCCGCATGGCGAGATCGCTCCATCTGCCGTATCGGTAGAGGGGGAAGAGGACGAGTGTGAGTCCGAGCGTGATGACGAGTCGTCGCACCGTGGGCGAAGAGCGGAACGCAGGAATGGCCCGGAGCGGGATGATGAAAACCACGACCTCAAGCCCGATCAGCAGCAGGTATGCGGTGGTCGCCCGAACCAGGCCCAGGTCCGGCACGATCGGATTTGTCAGCGCGAAGCCCGTCTCGATCGTTGCCTGCAAGGTGGCGGGCAAATCCACCATCGCAACCTGCAGGTAGGCGAGCGCAGGAATCACGGCAGTCACCGACAGGACAAAGGGCACGCTTGCCGACTGCCGGAGGCGGCGCAGACGATTGCCGCTCGTTCCGAAGATCACGAACGCAACCAGAGGCAACAGACCAATGGCAACGAAGGGCGAGTTGAGTACGGCAAGTGATACAGGGACGCCAACCCACCGGCTTGACCTTCGACGAATCATGTCCATCATCAGCGCCGCACCAAGCCATGCGACGATGGCGTGGTGGGGTCCCCACATCACACTGGTTACATGATTCGGGTACTTGCCAATCATTGCCCACCAGTCGATCTGACCCGATGGAAGCGGGAACGGTTCGAGCAGCAGGAGCGGTGCCATGACCAGATTTCCAATGACGTCCAAGCCGGAGAACGTCACAAAGACGGCGATCACCCATCGTGCTGAAGTGTTGACCAGCGCCGCGAACCACGCCAGAGCCAGACCAATGCCGAGAATGGTCCACAGGAGTAGCGCGAACTGAGCGGCCTGCCATCCAAAGACTTTGCCCACGGAGGCAGCCGGCAGGTAATAGCCGATGTAGTAGACGAGCCCCACTCGGTTCTCATCGATGTCGTACATGATTGGCCAGTCCATGCCGACGAGATCCCGAAGCATCGCATTGTGCTTGAGCCAGTCCCACGTCTGGGGAACAAGAGCGGCGGCGCCGGTCATGATGCCGACGCACGTTGCCACCGCCCAGCGGAGTGTGCGATTCGGGATTGCCACAACACATTCGTCGGCGTTGCGCGCTTCGCGGATGGAGAGGCCCAGCAGTCCAATCAATCCGAGCGTTGCAAGCAGTGCGACCGGCAGCCGAGTCCACCCCAACGCAAAGATCATCGATGGCAGGCCCAGATAGGCGACTGTGAGCGTGCGCAGTCGATGTCTCCCGTCCTCTGCGGTCTCCACCTCGGCCTGCGGTGTCACGGGCAATTCGGTTGCTGGCGCAATTGCTGTCATCGGCCTTTGATCGGCATTCGGCCGTGCCTATGAACAATGCCGACCAGATGGGGGAGGAGAAAGGTCCATGTGGCACGGGCTTGTCGTCGGCTACCGGTGCTTCTGGGCCGGGAGAACGTCTATTTGTGCCGATCACCTGCCCTTTTGTGGTCGCAGATCGCCTTACTTGCGACGATTTGGTGCTTGACGAAGGCGCCCTGCACCCTTACTCTCAGGGCATCTGGCCCTCCGAGCCGGGCGGACTCGCCTGCGTCGAAGAGTGGTTCCGGGTTGCCCTGTGCCGCACTTTCCGCATAGAGTGAGCAGGCCTTGGTCCTTGTCGTCAGTTTTTCGCGTTTTCTGAGTGTGTTCACGCCCAAAAGCTGAAAGCTCTGCTGTTTCAGTTGTGCCGTAACGCGCAATCGAAGCGCTGAGACCTCATAAGACACGAACTTCAACGACACAGACTTCGGCATATTCGGTGGTCCCCCGGCACATTCAGGAGACGACGTGGCAGCACGTTCAGTCGCACGTAATCGTTATTCATTCGGCAACCTCGACGAGGCTCTCGAACTACCCGATCTGATTGCAATTCAGAGAGAGTCGTTCAAGTGGTTCCTTGACGCAGGCCTGGCGGAAGCTTTCCGAGATCTCAGTCCCATCACGGACTTCTCAGAGACGCTTCAGCTGGAGCTCGAATTTGACCCCACAGACGAGGATCTTCGGCCACCCCCGAAGTTCACCGTTGAGGAGTGCAAAGAGAAGGACATGACCTTCAGCGCGCCAATCTTCGTGCGCGCCAGATTCATGAACGCCGCAACCGGCGAAATCAAAGAGCAGACGGTCTTCATGGGCGACTTCCCCATGATGACGGACAAAGGAACATTCATCATCAACGGCACCGAGCGTGTCGTCGTCAGCCAGCTGGTCCGCTCACCTGGTGTGATATTCCAGCCGGGCGAGCGCTACCGCCTCCGTAACCTCACGAAGCACCAGCTGGTCACCGGAACCATTCACCCCTATCGCGGCGAATGGATCGAGTTCGATGTCGAGCAGAAGCCGGGCAAGGACGTCACGGCCGGCACCCGCGTGGCCCGCAAGCGTCGCCTGCCAATGTTCACCCTCATTCGCGCTCTCGGATTCGACGAGGAAACCCACCCGGGCTTCCTGCAGAAGTTCGTGAACTACTTCGACTTCCTGGAAGGTCAGTGGGAAGAGGACCAGACCAAACTGGTCGCCCAGACCCAGGACGAAGCACTTCTTGAGATCTACAAGCGGGCCCGACCGGGTGAACCGCCATCTGTGGAATCTGCACGCTCCTACTTCAGCAACGCCTTCTTCGAGAACCGTCGCTATGACCTCTCCCGCGTTGGTCGCTACAAGCTCAACCGCAAGCTCGGGCCCGAACTCGACCACATCGAGAAGGTCTTCGGCATCAAGCTGGAAAAGCCCGAGCTGGACCAGCCGGTTCTGTGCCCGGCCGAGATTCTCGCCGTCTGCACCTACCTCCTGAACCTCGTGCGCGCCGAGCCCGGCTATCGCCTCGATGACCAGGACCACTTCGCCAACCGCCGCATCCGTTCCGTGGGCGAGCTCATCCAGAACCAGGTGCGCATCGGCCTCAGCCGTATGGAGCGTGTGGTCCGCGAGCGCATGACCACTCAGGACGTCGAGGCCATAACGCCGCAGACCCTGATCAACATCCGACCGGTTGTCGCAGCAATCAAGGAGTTCTTCGGAACCTCCCAGCTCAGCCAGTTCATGGACCAGGTCAACCCGCTGTCCGGTCTGACGCACCGTCGCCGTCTCTCCGCTCTTGGCCCGGGTGGCCTGAGCCGGGAGCGTGCCGGCTTCGAAGTGCGAGACGTGCACTTCTCCCACTACGGCCGCATGTGCCCAATTGAGACCCCTGAAGGTCCCAACATCGGCCTCATCGGCGCGCTGGCCAGCTACGGCCGCGTCAACGCCTTCGGCTTCATCGAGTCCCCGTACCGGGTGGTGAAGAAGGGCAAGGTCACCGACGAGATCGTGTATCTCGCCGCTGACGAAGAAGAGCTCTACGTTGTGTCCCAGGCCAACGCCAAGATCGATGAGAAGGGCAACTTCGCCAACGATCGTGTGCTCGTGCGTCGCTCGCCGCAGGCCGCCACGCTCGAAGGCCTCCGCCTCCAGCTGGAACAGGACGTCTTCTTCGGCGCCACCACCGAGATTTCGTACGTGCCGCCGGATGAGGTGGACCTGATGGACGTTTCGCCGAAGCAGATTGTTTCGGTTGCAACCGCTCTCATTCCCTTCCTCGAACACGACGATGCCAACCGTGCCCTGATGGGCGCGAACATGATGCGCCAGGCCGTGCCGCTGCTTCGGGCCGAAGCTCCGTACATCGGAACCGGCATCGAGCGCCGCGCTGCGCGCGACGCTGCTGACATGGTGCTGGCTCTTGAGTCGGGGACGGTCGCAGAAGTCGACGGCAATGCCATTGTCATGGAGTACTCGAACGCCGGAAAGTACACCCACATCCTGCGCAAGTTCGACCGCTCAAACCAGGACACCACCATCAACCAGAAGCCACGCGTTTCTGTCGGTGACAAGGTCAAGGCCGATCAGCTCCTTGCTGACGGTCCTTCCACCGATCTCGGCGAGCTGGCGCTCGGCAAGAACCTTGTCGTCGCCTTCATGCCCTGGAACGGTTACAACTTTGAGGACGCCATCATCCTGAGTGAGCGCCTGGTGAAGGACGACGTGCTCACGTCGATCCACATTCATGAGCACGAAATCGACGCCCGTGACACCAAGCTTGGTCCCGAAGAAATCACTCGTGACATCCCCAATCTCTCCGAAGAGATCCTCGCTGACCTCGACGAGCGGGGCATCATTCGAGTCGGCGCTGACGTCGGCCCCGGCGACGTCCTTGTCGGCAAGGTCACGCCGAAGGGTGAAACCGAACTCACGCCGGAAGAGCGTCTGCTTCGTGCCATCTTTGGTGAGAAGGCCCGTGAGGTGCGTGACACTTCTCTGAAGGTTCCCCACGGCGAGACCGGCAAGGTCATCGAAGTCAAGGTGTTCAGCCGTGACGATGCTCACGAGCTGCCGCCGGGCGTCAACCAGCTGGTGCGCGTGTACGTCGCCCAGAAGCGCAAGATCAGTGTTGGCGACAAACTTGCTGGCCGTCACGGCAACAAGGGTGTTATCTCCACGATTCTCCCAATCGAAGACATGCCCTTCATGGCTGATGGCACCCAGGTTGACATCGTGCTCAACCCGCTTGGTGTTCCGTCCCGCATGAACGTTGGTCAGGTGCTCGAAGCGCACCTCGGCTATGCCGCCCGCTGGGGTTGGACAGTCAATGGCGACACCGTCGGCGAAGAGCCGATCAGCAGTTACGCAACGAAGACCCGTCCCACCACCGTTCCCTCAACACTTGTCGCCACCCCGGTGTTTGACGGTGCGAAATGGGACGAGCAGGAGCTCGCTGGTCGTCACCCAACGATCGAGCAGATCCTCACGAACCTCAACCCGGAAGCAGAAGACGGCAGCCGCCTGATCCAGCCCGACGGCAAGGTCCAGCTCTACGACGGTCGCACCGGCGAACCTTTCGACAACCCGACCATGGTCGGCATCATGTACATCCTGAAGCTGGCGCACCTTGTCGACGACAAGATCCACGCCCGCTCCACCGGCCCGTACTCCATGATCACCCAGCAGCCGCTTGGTGGTAAGGCCCAGTTCGGTGGTCAGCGATTTGGTGAGATGGAAGTGTGGGCTCTTGAGGCCTACGGTGCCGCTTACTGCCTGCAGGAGTTGCTCACCATCAAGTCCGACGACGTGCTTGGCCGAGTCAAGGTCTATGAAGCCATTGTCAAGGGTGACAACATTCCCGAGCCCGGCATTCCCGAGTCCTTCAAGGTGCTCATCAAGGAAATGCAGGCGCTCTGCCTCAACGTCGAGGTGCTCAGCAACGATGGTCACATCATCGAAATGCGTGAGCTCGACGACGAAGTCTTCCGGGCAACGGAAGAACTCGGTATTGACCTGAGCCGCCCTGAGCGCGGCAGTGATGAAGAAGACGCCCGACGCGCCGCAGAGCGTGCAGCAAGGAGCGGAATGTAATGATCGACGTCAACGACTTTGCTCACCTGCGGATTGGCCTGGCCACCGCCGACTCCATCCGCACCTGGTCCAACGGCGAGGTGAAGAAGCCGGAGACCATCAACTATCGGACACTCAAGCCCGAAAAAGATGGCCTCTTCTGCGAAACCATTTTCGGTCCCACCAAGGACTGGGAATGCGCCTGCGGAAAGTACAAGCGCATCCGCTTCAAGGGCATCATCTGCGAGCGTTGCCGCGTTGAGGTAACCCGTTCCAAGGTCCGCCGTGACCGCATGGGTCACATCGAACTGGCGGCTCCCGCGGTGCACATCTGGTACCTGCGTGGAACCCGTTCCTGGCTGGCCTACCTCCTCATGGGCACCCAGCCCAAAGAAGAGCTCAAGGCAAAGCAGCTGGAAAAGGTCATCTACTTCGCCGCCAACCTGGTTACCTGGGTTGACGACGAGAAGCGCGACGCCGATCTCGCCGAACTCGAAAAGGAAATGCTTCTCGAGAAGGAAGAGATTGAGAAGGAGCGCGAGGTTCGTCTCGCTGAGCGTCACAAAGAGCTCGAGGACGAACTCGGTGAGCTCGAAAAGGACAAGGCCTCCGAGAGCGATCTCAAGTCTCGCCGCAAGGCAGCGGACAAGGACCTCGAAGCCATCCGCGAAGAGTACGAAGCCGAGCTTGAGCTCGTCGAGCGTGCCTTTGAAGAATTCCAGAAGCTGTTCGGCCGCCAGATCATCGACGATGAAATGCTGTGGCGCGAGCTTGCTGACCGCTACGGCGAGTACTTCGAAGGTGGCATGGGCGCCGATGCAATCAAGCAGCTCATCGCACGACTCGACTTCGACGAGGAAGAGGTGCTTCTGCGTGAAGCCCTTGACCCGGCCGAAGGTGTTCGCCCTCTGTCGGCCCAGCGTAAGCAGAAGGCCATCAAGCGTCTCAAGATCGTGTCGGCGTTCAACCGTCGCAACGAGCATGGCCGCCGTGTGAATGACCCGGGCGCCATGGTGCTCGACGTTGTTCCCGTTATCCCGCCAGAACTGCGCCCCATGGTGCAGCTCGACGGTGGCCGCTTCGCCACCTCGGACCTCAACGACCTCTACCGTCGTGTGATCAACCGCAACAATCGCCTCAAGCGTCTGCTGGATCTCGGTGCTCCCGAGATCATCGTGAACAACGAAAAGCGCATGCTGCAGGAAGCCGTTGACGCGCTGTTTGACAACGGTCGCCGTGGTCGCCCCGTTACCGGTCCGGGTAACCGTCCCCTGAAGTCGCTCTCTGACATGCTCAAGGGCAAGCAGGGTCGTTTCCGTCAGAACCTTCTCGGCAAGCGCGTTGACTACTCCGGCCGTTCGGTCATCGTGGTCGGCCCAACGCTCAAGTTCCACCAGTGCGGTCTTCCCAAGCTGATGGCTCTGGAGCTGTTCAAGCCGTTCGTCATGAAGAAGCTGGTTGACGAAGAACTGGCCCAGAACATCAAGTCCGCCAAGCGCATGGTGGAGCGTCGCAAGGCGCAGGTGTGGGACGTTCTCGCTGAGGTCATCCAGGAACACCCCGTGATGTTGAACCGTGCGCCCACGCTGCACCGCCTCGGAATACAGGCCTTCGAGCCGGTTCTGGTGGAAGGCAAGGCCATTCAGGTTCACCCGCTGGTGTGCACCGCTTTCAACGCTGACTTCGACGGCGACCAGATGGCGGTCCACCTTCCTCTGTCCGCTGAGGCGCAGGCCGAAGCCCGCATTCTGATGCTGTCCGCCAACAACGTGCTGAGCCCGGCCCACGGTCGCCCGCTCGTCACACCCACCCAGGACATGATCATCGGTGCGTACTACCTGACGCAGATGGACGGCGATGTGCCGGAGAACCCTCGGGTCTTCCGCAAGCTCGACCAGATCATGACGGCATACGAGGCAGGAGACCTTCTGCTTCACGAGCCCATCACGTTCCGCACCGAGAAGCTCATCGCCACGCCAGCCAACGGTGTTGCGGCCACGTACCACCCCACCACGGCTGGTCGTGTGCTCTTCAACGCACAGCTTCCCGACGGCTTCGAGTTCATCAACGAACGCATCGACAAGAAGCTCATGGGCAACATCGTCGACACGCTCGCCCGAGAGTTCCCGAAGAAGTCGGTGGCCAACAGCCTCGACGACATCAAGAACCTCTGCTTCGAATGGGCCAAGCGTTCCGGCGTGACGGTCTCCATCAGCGATGTCAAGGTCCCCGGCGACAAGCAGGAGATCCTGGATCGCTACGAGAAAGAAGCCGAGAAGGTCGAGAATCACTTCCGCCGTGGCATCATCACCGACGGTGAGCGACGCCAGCAGGAAGTGGAGATCTGGACGGACGCCACCGAAGTCATCAAACAGAAGATGGAAACGGCTCTGCGTGCAGAGAAGTTCAACCCCATCGACATGATGGTCGGATCCGGGGCCCGTGGAAACATGATGCAGGTTCGCCAGATCGCCGGTATGCGCGGTCTTGTGGCCAACCCCCGTGGTGACATGATTCCTCGTCCCATCAAGTCCAACTTCCGTGAAGGCCTGGCCATGCTGGAGTACTTCATTGCTACTCCGGGTGCCCGAAAGGGTCTGGTGGATACGGCGCTTCGTACCGCTGACTCCGGCTACCTCACCCGTCGTCTCGTTGACGTCGCCCAGGAAGTCATCATCAACAGCGAAAACCCCTTCGCTGACGGCAACAAGCCGCCTTCGGTCATCATCGAAGACGTCTTCCCGGACACCGCCAATCTCCGTACGCACCTGGAGACCCGCCTCTACAGCCGCTGCCTTGCAGAGGACATGACGCTGGACAATGACAACACGTACGCGAAGGGCACCATCATTGATGAAGACATCATGGCCGACCTTCGTGACGACCCGACAATCACCGAAGTGCGTTGCCTGTCTCCGCTGACCGACGACAGTGCCCACGGCATTGCCGGCGCCAGCTACGGCATGTCGCTCGCAACCGGTGGCCCGATCGAGGTTGGCGAAGCAGTTGGTGTTATCGCCGCCCAGTCCATTGGTGAGCCGGGAACCCAGCTGACCATGCGCACCTTCCACACTGGTGGTGTTGCCTCCAAGGGAACCGACATCGCCGGCGGTCTGCCTCGTGTTGTCGAGCTCTTCGAAGCTCGCAGCCCGAAGGGTAAGGCCACGCTGACGTCCATCTCTGGCGTGGTTCGCATCGGTGAAGACGAAGGTCGTGGTCGCACCGTGACCATCGTTGGCGACGACGGAGAAGAAGAGGTCTACCTCATCCCCATCCAGCAGCGCCTGGAAGTCACTGATGGTCAGGAAGTCGCCGCTGGCGACGCGCTGGTTGAAGGTCCCCGTGACCCGAAGGAGCTCCTGGAAATCAAGGGCATCCGTGAAACGCAGCGCTACCTGGTCGAGGAAGTGCAGGGCGTGTACCGCGATCAGGGTGTGTCCATCCACGACAAGCACATTGAGCTTGTTGTGCGACAGATGACCCGTCGTGTGGCTGTTCAGGAAGCCGGCGATTCCGACTTCCTTCCCGGCGAGCGCATTGACGCCAAGGTCTTCCGTGACACCAACCGTCAGTTGGTCACCGAGGGCAAGCAGCCGGCTGACGGCCGCCCCGAGCTGATGGGTATCACCAAGGCCTCCCTTGCAACCGAGTCGTGGCTGTCTGCCGCCTCGTTCCAGGAGACCACTCGGGTGCTGACCGAAGCTGCCATCGAGTCCAAGAGCGATGCGCTCTTCGGCCTGAAGGAGAACATCATCATTGGAAAGCTGATCCCAGCCGGTACCGGCATCGGCCAGTACCGCCAGATTGCCACCAGCGCACCGGACTACACGCCGATGGAGTTCTACACCTCATCGGACGAAGACCAGGACCTGGCTGACTGGCTCGCCGGTGGCGGCGTGCTGGCCCGTGACCTTGCCGATGTCATCGACATCGCCGGGGGAGAAGCTTCCGCTTCATAGCTCCAGCGTTCAGATTCGCTCAACACCGGCTCTTCGCAGAGCCGGTGTTGTGCGTTTTGTTGCGCTGTCGATTCATCCCTCGCGATGTTGCGAGCCTCCGGCGAGCAACTCGGTTGGTGCCGAGGCACCCAGGGCCGAGGAACGGCAACCGGTGCTTTGCGTTTTGGGGACTGTGTCAGAGTTGTTGAGGGGCCAGCCAGCAGCGGTGGTGCTCGGTCCAGGCAACGGTGCGGTCGTTGACGTCGAGGTAGCCATTCTCGATGAGCGCTACGAAGCCCGCGCGGCCGGTCTTCGCCAGGGCAACAATATTGCTGCGGGCGTGACGCAGGAACGCGACGATGTAGGAGACAACCGTGTCGCGTTCTTTACCGGTGAGTCCATGAACGTCGCAGAACATGGCGAATCGGGCGATGCGGTCCGCGTTGCTGAGGTTCCACTCGTCGGCGCGCTCGTCGGTCATTGGTGACCAGTGACGGGCGGCCACAGCGATGTCGAAGAGCGGGTCGACGGCCCGCACGTAGTCGAAGTCGATGAAGCCGCTGACGTTGGCACCCGGCCCGTCGACATCAACAATGACATTCGATGTGCTGAGGTCGTTGTGGCAAAAGACAAGGCCCGCGCCGGTGAGCGCCCGGGCCGGGAAGTAGTCGCCGGCGGTAATGGCCCACATGTCGTGCTCCGGAAAGTAGGAACGGGCAGCTTCGTGGAGCTGACGTTGCCGCGTCGCAACTTCTTTGAGCAGGTCAGCCGACGCTGACCATGGGGCCAACGGCTCAGTGACGGCAGTGCCCTCAATCCAGGAGAACGAGTCGAGGCCATCGATGGCAAGGGTCTGAGGAGCCGGGACCCAGTCAATTCCTTTGCTGCGCACATGGTTGAGGAAGTTCTGAACCGATGCACTCTGCGGTGTGGTTGGACGGAACACGCTTTCACCGACGCGGAAGACTTCGGCGACATTGGCTGTGCCTCCACGCAGCGTGTGCGACTCCGCCGGAGGCGGCGTCGAGCCCGGGTCCGAATTCACCGGGCTCATGCTACTGGCCGGTCGCCCACCTACATTGGGGAGGCACCGAATGCACCGCATCCAGCCAAAGGGCCGAAGAACGCAAATGGGGCGCCGCCGAAGCGACGCCCCCTGCAAAATCCGCAAACCTCGGACCGCACGTTCCACTCGGACCGCACGTTCCAGTGGTGCGAACTTCAGACGAGTGGAATCAGACCAGTGGAATCAGACGACCCCGGAACTGGACGACCCCGGAACTAGACGACAACGTCTTCGTCCTCGCCAAGAAGTGCGCGGTAGATCAGGCCACCGACAACCGCACCAATCAGGGGCGCAACCCAGAAGAGCCACAGCTGTTGGATTGAGCCGCTCTCGCCCGAGATGGCAGCCATCAGCGCCTGAGCAGTGGAACGTGCCGGGTTGACGCTGGTGTTGGTCACCGGAATCGAGATCAGGTGGATCAGTGTGAGACACAGACCGATTGCAAGACCGCCTGCCATGGCAGTTGCCTTCTTCGCGGTGGCGCCGAGGATGACGATGATGAACATCGCCGTCATGACCACCTCCATGAGGAATGCAGATCCGAGATTGAAGCCGTGTGGTGAAAGATCACCGTAGCCGTTTGTGGCGAAGGCGCCCGCACCGTCGCCGATGGACCAGTCACTCTGGCCTTTGGCAATGACGTAGATGACAACAGCGGCAAGGAAGCCGCCGATCACCTGAGCAACGACATAGCCGGCTGCTTTGGCAGCGCTGAAGCGCCCGCCGATGATCAAACCGAGCGTTACCGCTGGATTGAAGTGACCGCCCGAGATATGTCCGAATGCGTAGGCGCCGGTAAGCACCGTCAGACCGAAGGCCAGACTCACTCCCAAGTACCCGATTCCCATGTTGATTGCACCATCATCAGTGAAACGCGCAGCAGCAAAAACAGCTGCTCCACATCCCCCCAGTACAAGCCAGAACGTTCCGAAGAACTCAGCCGCCAATTGTCTCATATTCATGTTGACCCCTTTCGTGATATTTTATGTCTCACCTCAGTGACGTCTGGGACAGGCAAAGAGTCGCGTGCCAGGTGAACGCCGTGGCGTGATTCGGGCTGGCGGGTTGCTCAATGCCTACGCACTGCTTAAGCTGGTGGGCTGCATCCGACGCGCTTCGTCGTGCCCTGGTGCAACCATCCGCTCATCAAGTTTTTGGAAGAGTTGTGCCAACAATTCAGCAGTTGGTCCGTAAGGGCCGTAAGTCAAAGTTCCGCAAGGAAAAGACACCCGCCCTCAAGGGCTCCCCGCAGCGTCGCGGTGTATGCACCCGTGTGTACACAACCACGCCGAAGAAGCCGAACTCTGCCATGCGCAAGGTTTGCCGTGTCCGACTGACGAGTGGAGTCGAAGTCACGGCATACATCCCCGGCGAAGGTCACAATCTGCAGGAGCACTCCATTGTGCTCGTGCGTGGTGGTCGTGTTCGAGACCTTCCCGGTGTTCGCTACAAGGTTGTCCGCGGCACGCTTGATTCGAGTGGTGTGGATGCCCGTCGTCAAGGCCGTAGCCACTACGGCGCCAAGAAGGTCTGATCTCATGCCCCGTAAAGGTGCGGCCCCCCGCCGCGAACTCGCTCCAGATCCGGTGTACCACTCCCAACTCGTCACTCAGCTGATCAACAAGGTGCTTCAGGACGGCAAGAAGTCCACCGCCGAGCGCATTGTGTACGAGGCACTCAGCATCGTTGCTGACAAGACAAGCGAAGATCCACTGCAGACGCTCAAGCGCGCCGTGGACAACGTGAAGCCGCCGCTTGAGGTGCGCAGTCGCCGTGTTGGTGGCGCCACCTACCAGGTTCCGGTTGAGGTCCGCCCTCGCCGGGCATCAACGCTCGCCATGCGCTGGTTGATCGAGTTTTCTCGTTCCCGCCGCGAGCGCACCATGGCAGAACGCCTGGCGAATGAGCTCATGGATGCCAGCAACGGTCTCGGCGCCACCATCAAGAAGAAGGACGACCTTCAGAAGATGGCGGATTCCAACAAGGCGTTCGCTCACTACCGCTGGTAGATCCTTCGCCGCCGAATGCACTCGGCGGCACCTGGGTCGGTGCCTGCGCTGACTCCCAAGAATCTGTAAACCCCCACCACCACATCACTACGAGGCATCAGTCATGGCTGCACGTCACCCTCTTGAGAAGACTCGCAATATCGGCATCATGGCGCATATCGACGCGGGTAAGACCACGACGACCGAGCGCATTCTGTACTACACCGGCCGGTCCTACAAGATCGGTGAGGTGCACGACGGTGCCGCAACGATGGACTGGATGGAGCAGGAACAGGAGCGGGGCATCACCATTACGTCCGCTGCCACCACCTGCATGTGGGATGACCACCGCATCAACATCATCGACACTCCGGGCCACGTGGACTTCACCGTTGAGGTGGAACGTTCCCTGCGCGTGCTCGACGGCGCAGTCGCCGTGTTCGACGGAGTGGCAGGCGTGGAGCCGCAGTCCGAAACCGTGTGGCGCCAGGCTGACAAGTACGGCGTGCCTCGCATGTGTTTCGTCAACAAGATGGATCGCACCGGTGCAGATTTCTTCTATTGCCTCGACACCATCAAGGAACGCCTGACAGCAGACGTCGCAGTTCTCCAGCTCCCCATCGGTGCTGAGGGCAACTTCGCCGGCGTGATCGACCTGGTCAGGATGAAGGCTCTCGTCTGGCCGCTTGGCACGGACGAAAAGGACCTCGGAGCCACCTACGAGGAAGAGGACATTCCCGCCGATCTCCTCGACCAGGCCAACGAGTACCGCGAGATGCTGATGGATGTCCTTGGCACCATCGACGAAGGCATCATGGAGAAGTACCTCGAAGACGAGCCCATCTCCGTCGAAGAACTCCAGGCTGCCATTCGCCGCGGCACGCTTGCCAACGAGATCGTCCCCATTCTCCTCGGCACCGCATTCAAGAACAAGGGCGTGCAGCCACTGCTCGACTCGGTCGTGTCCTACCTGCCGTCACCGCTTGACGTCGACGACACCACCGGCGTGGACCCTCGTGGAGGCGCCGACCTCGTTCGTAAGGCAAGCGACGACGAGCCCTTTGCTGCTCTGTGTTTCAAGATCATGACCGACCCCCACGTGGGGCGTCTCACCTTCGGTCGTGTCTACTCCGGTGTCCTCAACAAGGGCGACCAGGTCATGAATACGCGCTCGAACAGCAAGGAGCGCATCGGACGTCTCCTTGAGATGCACGCCAACGATCGCCAGGACATTGATGTTGTCCGCACCGGCGACATCGTGGCGTTCATTGGTATCAAGGATGTTCGCACCGGCGACACCATCTGTGACCCGAAGGCGCAGATCATTCTGGAACAGCTCACCTTCCCTGAGCCAGTGATCAACGTGGCAATCGAGCCGAAGTCCAAGGCTGACCAGGACAAGCTCAGCAAGGCGCTCGGCTCACTCTCTGCCGAGGATCCCACGTTCCGGGTCCACACCGATGAAGAGACGGGTCAAACCATCATCGCCGGCATGGGAGAGCTGCACCTCGAGGTGCTCGTTGACCGAATGATGCGCGAGTTCAACGTGGAGGCCACGGTTGGTCGCCCGCAGGTTGCGTACCGCGAGACCATCACAAAGACCATCGAGAAGTACACCTACACCCACAAGAAGCAGACAGGTGGTTCCGGTCAGTTCGCGCACATCGAGTGCACGATCGAACCCAACCCGGGTGGCGGCTACGAATTCGAGGACTCCATCAAGGGTGGCTCCATACCCAAGGAGTACATCCCGGCTGTCGGCAACGGTGTCGAAGAAGCTCTCAACAACGGTGTGCTCGCCGGTTTCGGAACGGTGGACGTGAAGGTCACCCTCACCGACGGCAAGACACACGACGTGGACTCCTCTGAAATGGCCTTCAAGATTGCCGGTAACGCCTGGTATCGCGAAGTTGCGAGGAAGGCCGGCCCCACGCTTCTTGAACCGATCATGGCTGTTGAAGTTGTCACACCTGACGACTACCTCGGTGACGTGGTTGGCGACCTGAACAGCCGCCGCGGCCAGGTGCAGGGCACCGAGCAGCGCGGCGTGAATCAGGTGATCAATGCTCTTGTGCCGCTTTCGGAAATGTTTGGTTACGCTACCGACGTCCGATCACGGACCCAGGGTCGAGCCGGCTACACCATGCAGTTCGATTCGTACCAGCAGACACCCACTGCGGTGCAGGAAGAGATCGTCTCGCGAATCCGCGGCGAGTAGTCACGGAGAGCACGAAGCGTGCCAGCTCATGGTGCGTCAGCAATACCAGCATTCCAGAAGTACCAGCAATTCAGCAGTACCAAACAATCATCTGTAATCCCCAAGTTGCCAATAGGAGAAACTCATGGCCAAGGAGAATTTTGAGCGGAACAAGCCGCACGTAAACGTTGGCACCATGGGCCATATTGACCACGGCAAGACCACGCTTACCGCTGCTATCAGCCGCGTGCTTTCCGAGCGTGTCGAAGGTTCCGCAGTAACCGACTTCGACAACATCGACAAGGCACCGGAAGAGAAAGAGCGTGGCATCACGATCAACGTGGCGCACGTGGAGTACGAGACGGAAGCCCGTCACTACGCCCACGTCGACATGCCCGGTCACGCTGACTACATCAAGAACATGATCACGGGCGCAGCCCAGGTCGATGGCGCCATCCTCGTGGTGGCCGCAACCGACGGTCCAATGAGCCAGACGATGGAGCACCTCCTCCTCGCTCGCCAGGTGGGCGTGCCGAAGATCATCGTTGCCCTGAACAAGGTCGACATGGTTGACGACGAAGAGCTCCTTGAGCTCGTCGAAATGGAAGTTCGTGAACTTCTCGACAAGTACGAGTTCCCGGGTGACGACACCCCGGTCATCAAGGTCTCGGCCCTCAAGGCGCTCGAAGGTGACGGTGAAGCCGCCGATCAGGTCATGGAACTCATGTCTGCAGTCGACGAATACATCCCCACCCCCGAGCGTGACCTTGACAAGCCGTTCCTTATGCCCATTGAAGACGTCTTCTCCATCACCGGTCGTGGCACCGTGGTGACCGGCAAGATCGAACAGGGCAAGGTCAACACCGGCGACAGCATCGAGATCATCGGTATCCGTGACACCCAGACCACAACCTGCACCGGTGTGGAAATGTTCCGCAAGCTCCTCGACGAGGGTCTTGCCGGCGACAACATCGGCGCATTGCTGCGTGGCATCGACAAGGAAGATGTGCAGCGTGGCCAGGTCCTCGCTGCTCCGGGTTCCATCACCCCGCACACGAAGTTCGAAGCTGAGGTTTACGTGCTGACGAAGGAAGAGGGAGGCCGTCACAAGCCGTTCTTCTCCAACTACCGTCCGCAGTTCTACTTCCGCACCACGGACATCACCGGCATGATTGAGCTGCCTGACGGCACCGAGATGTGTATGCCCGGCGACAACACCCAGATGACGGTTGAGCTCATCAACCCCATCGCCATGGATGAGGGTCTCCGCTTCGCCATCCGCGAAGGTGGCCGCACCGTGGGCGCCGGCGCCGTCACAAAGATCCTGGCCTAGGTCAGAGGGAACTGAAAAACCATGGCTGCTGCCCAGAAAATTCGCATTCGCCTCAAGGCCTATGACCACGAGGTGATTGACCAGTCGACGAAGAAAATTGTCGAGACGGTCAAGCGCACTCAGGCAGAAGTTCGGGGTCCGATCCCGCTGCCGACCGACAAGCATCGCTTCACGGTGATCCGGTCGCCGCACAAGTACAAGGACAGCCGCGAGCACTTCGAAATGCGAGTGCACAAGCGTCTGATCGATATTCTCGAGCCGTCACCGAAGACGGTCGATTCGCTTCAGCGTCTTGACCTTCCCGCCGGTGTGGACATCGAAATCAAGATTCCGCAGGCGTAGCTCACCCAGCAACGTCAGCAATGGCGCATCAGCAAATGCTGCGGTGCCGCAGGATCTGAGCAGACCCCAACCGTTTCGGTTGGGGTCTGTTTCGTTTTCGCCCACGGGCGATGCCGTGCGTCAGGCCGGTGCTGATCCGTTGGGTCCGGTGCCAATGGTGAGGACCGTTCGGCCCAGCAATCTGGGCGTCTTCCTCATAAATCGGCCCGCAATGCCGAAAAACCAACGTGCGAAAGCAAACCCTCTTCCAACACACCTTGCTTGTTGCTGCGGCTCTGTTCCTTTCCGTCATGGTCCTTGGACCAGCGATGGCTGCGGCTGAACGCAACGATGTGGCTTCACTGACCTTTGCTGCTGCGGCTCCGGACAGCTACACCCATACGAGCGGAGGTGGGGCTTTCGGAACCAGCGATGGCGCAAGCGTGACCGCTCTCAACGGAAGCGACTTCGTCTGCGGTGACACGGTCAGTTTCTTCAATGTCATCGAAATGGGTGCCACCGCGTCTGGGGCCCAGACGATCGAGATGACGAACGTCTTCTCCGCGGACGCTGATGCTGCAAGCGGCGTTGGCTTTACCGAGATCATGAACATTGTGATCGACCCAGCCGATCCGGCCCAATCGAGCGATGCCGGCAGCCAGATTGGTGTTGTTGGCTTTGGTGTGGATGAGACCGGAACCGAACCTCTCACCGATACCGGTGACGTGCTGAGCGGAAGCGACAACACACTCTTTGCGACCTATGTCATCGATGATCTCGAAGCGAACGAAACCGTCGTGGTTCGCACTGATGCGCTGCTTGAGTGCGACGCTGGTGCAACACCACAGGGTCAACTTCTCGCCAGCCTCAGTCGGGCCGGCATTGTCGCCGATGGCAGCGGTGGCGTTGACTTCGACGAGATCAGCGGAACCGGTCAGCTCATCTCCCTGACGAACGTTGATGCCATAGGCCCTGCTGGCACTGCGCAAACTGCTGCGACGGGACCCGACACGGCTGCAGCCCAGGTGGAAGCTGACACCGCAGACCCGCCCCCTGAAGAGCTGCCCCTGACCGGCGATGGATCGGACCTTGCTGCCGTCGCAGCCCTGGCAACGATCGGCGTCGGTCTTGTGGTTCTCGGAACCTCGTACCGACGCAGCGCCCGCACCTGATCAACTGTGCCGGGTTCTCAACCGGCGCTCTCACTTGGCTCGGCGAACAGCCGAGGCCGGAGGACACGTGAACCGCCGGGACCCGAAAATCGAAGACGAGGCTCTGCTGTGGGCCATGGACTGGTGGGACCGCCAGACGCGTCGGCGCGTTCCGGTCACCAACGACGAGTGGGAAGCTGAGTTCGATCGCTGGGACACTGCGGACCAGCTCTTCGGTAAAGACCTGGCACGTCGACTCTGCACGCAGCTTCGATTGAACGGCGAGGACCTGTGGCGACGATCCGAGGATCCACGCGTTCAGGCGGCAATGGCGCCGCCTGTCAGAACGGGGTCCGCCGAAAGCACCGGCCCGGCAGCGCCAGTACCGGCGAGGCAGCCAGCGACGGAACCAGTCGGTGTTGACGAAGAGTCTCTCGGCTACAGCGACGTCTTCGACGAGGAAGACTTGACTGATGAAGCACTTCCGGAAGAGGTAGCGGGGGCCTTCGATGAACTTGATCATCTGGTGGCTGAGCTCGACGAGATTGAAGCCGATATCAATGAACAGGCCGCTGAGAGGGTTCTGGAGCAGCAGGCCCTGGCTGGCGCTGTCGACCTGACACAGCTGGTGGCCATCACCGCTCCGGGCGATACAGGCGACGTGGATGCCCCAGTGGACGCAGCCGAGGATCTGGCGGATGACACCGACACCGACAGCGACAGCATCCAATCGTCAGGCATGGGCCACGAGGCTGATGATGTTGACAGCGATCTGCTGGAGTCTGTGTCCGAATCCGGCTCAGACTCTGCGGAACCCCCCTTCATTGACCTCGTTGCACGAGAATCCGGCAACGGCGACAAACCCGATGCGGTTCCGTCTGCGTCCGCAGAAAGGCCCGATCTGTTTCCGTCGAAGGACCTGGAGGATCCAGCCCAGCATCGTTCGGACGATTCTGGCGAGTCAGAGGTAGCGGACGATGGGGACCTGCAATGTCAGGCGGCTGATCAGGAGCGTGTTGAGTCCAAGCCCACAGACATCAATCAGGCTGCAGACGGTCCGGCCGATACTGATGGGCCCGAAGTTCGTGCCGCCGCCGCCAACGCCGCCAGGACCACCACCAACGCCGCCGCCAGGACCACCACCAACGCCGCCGCCAGGACCACCACCAACGCCGCCGCCAAGACCACCACCAGCACCGTCGTGGCGGCCGGCGATGAGGTGTGCGAGCTTCCGGCCGCGGCCGAACGTGCACCTTCGTATCCGCCAGCCGTTGACGAGGCACTGACGCTACTCGCTGCCATCGGCACCGAACTCGCTGCTGCCCGGGAAGGCTCGGCGAAGGCCAAACCGTCCGGCGAGATCGCGGATCAGTTGCGCTACTTCGTTGACGCCAGTCGGGAAACGTCTGCGGCCGGGCACTCCTCGGCGGACATATTGCCGGCCACGTCCGTCCTGGGTCAGCACATCCCGGAACTCGCAGCCTCTGTGGCCACACCGACCGTGCTGCCGCAGGTCTCGGCTCCGATCGAAGTCGAGACGGAAGCCACAGGGGACAGCGGTCAGTCTCGCAGGGGCACCCTGTTGATCCTGTGTGGTCTGACCTGTCTGGCCATGGCTGCGGCCGGAGGATGGATTTATCAGCAACGCAGCACCGCGTCGGTCGAAACGGTCACCACAGATCAGTTTCCTGAAGGTTCTTCACTCGCCTTCGTTGAAACCGACGAGCCATTGGAAAGCACGACCGACCCGGCCAATCTGGCCGAACCAGAAGCCCACGTCGGACCCGACGTCGGATCCGAAGGTGTCGAATCTGTTTCGGGGGCCGAAGCGGTAGTGCCCGAAGCCGACCTGGTCCCGGAGATCGCCGAGTTCCCGAGCGCGCAGGTGGAGCTGAGCGAACTTCCTGACCCTGCGGGTGAGGCGATCTGGGATGCAGCGCCTGTCGTGACGTTCACCCGGTGCCGGGACAGCGTTGCGCTCGGTTACCTGACCAACACCTATGAGCAGACCGCAGTGTTCGACATACTCATCAACTTCTCCAACACCCCGGGTGCGATCCTCCCGGCGTCGCTCAACGTCACCGTCGATCCGGGGCTGACCGCGGAGGTCAGCGCTCCGTTCGGTGCCGTGATCGAAGCGGGCATTCCCGTGCAGTGCACGGGCACCGTGCGGGCGGTGACGTTCGTGAATGACAGCGGCGAACCCGTTGCACCCACGTCCAATGATGTCTCGGCAGTTGCAGGCGCAGAGCTGGAGCCGGATGCTCTCGTCGAAGAACTGCCCGGTGAAGGCGAAGCCCAGGATGTCGGCGCAGCCTCCGATGTCGATGTTGCAACCGAGTCCAATCCTGTCGGAGATGCCCCCGGCGAGGAGGAGGGGGCAACAACGCGGCAGTGAGCCGCGACTCAAGGCGGAATTCGGTGCAGTGAAACCCACGGCCCGCCACTAAGGTCGTCACGTGATTCTCGACGAATTGGAAGAACTGCTCCACAGCCGCAAGACGGCCGATCCCGAGGAGTCCTACACCGCACAACTTCTGGCCGACTCCGAGCTGACACGGCGCAAGATCATGGAAGAGGCATTTGAGGTCTGCCTTGAGCTCGGCCGGAATCCAACCGCGTCGAACCTCGTCGCGGAAGAGGCAGCAGACCTGATGTACCACCTGTTGGTGGGCCTTGTCGGCATCGACGTGAGTCTGCAGGATGTCTTCGCCGTGCTCGAAGGGCGTCGATCCTGATGCCTGTCTCACTTTCTGGATCTGCGGCTCCAACGGCGACTGTCGCCATCCCGTCGAAGGGTCGGCTGCGCGAATCCGTGCTGGAGCTTCTCCGTAACGCCGGCTACAACGTCTCCCGCCTTGGTTCCGGCGCGTCTGGAGTGGTGGAGGGCATCGAGTTCATCGAGATGCGCCCCCGCGACGCGGCAGCCTGGCTTGCTGCGGGCGAATTGACGGCTGCATTCATCTCGACCGACACCGCCCTCGAGAACAACATCGAGACCCTGCCATCCATCGGTCTCGGCTTTGCCCGCTCTGACCTCATCGTCGCCTGTCGCACCGAGGCGCCGTATACATCCATGGCTGATCTCGAAGGGGCCACGGTCGCCACCCACCTCCCAAACTGGACGAAGCGCTGGTTTGACTCCGCAGGTGTGTCGGTCACGGTGGTTCCGATGGGCGGCTCGCTCGAAGGCATCTGTGCACGCGGTCTTGCTGATGCCATTGTCGATCTGCGTGAAACCGGCTCAAGTCTTGCCCGTAACTCGCTCCATGCCATCGCAGAAGGGGAGCAATGCGAAGCCATCCTTTCGTGGGGTGATGATCCGAATGCATCTGTGGCTGGTCTGCGGTTGCGCATTGAGGCCGCCCAGGCGGCGCGCCGAACCCAGTACCTGATGCTGCATCTGCCGCCTGAAAAAGTGGATGCCCTGCAGGGCATTTTCCCGGGTTTGGCAGCACCCACCATTCTTCCCCTCACCGGTCGCGACGATCTCGTTGCGGCGCACATGGTTGTGCAGCGGGACCGCCTGTGGTCGGTGCTCACTGACCTTCGTACGCTTGGCGCAACCGGCATCGTTGCTCTCCCGACCGACGCGATCCTCGAATAGCGGCACCCGACCAGGGCATCTCCGCTCGAGTGTGTCGGGAAATTTCTTCTGGATTACCCGTGCGAGTGGGTTTTGGCAGGGTGGCCGCTAGCTTTTAGAGGTTCGTGACGTCGCGGTTTGCCTTGGGAGCTCCAGGGAAAGACGAGGCGCTGCTGGCTCGGAGACCCGGGCTGGTGAAAATCGACGTCGGTCAAGGCCTCCGGGAACCCGATCGCAAAACCGAA